>R03__coassemble_196_pt1 | contig 38007 bp, 33 predicted proteins | sample R03__metabat2_low_PE_030 | metagenome-assembled genome bin R03
TAAAGATTGACCATGTTGAAATGCTTGAGAGCCAGAAGAGCATTGAAGAAAAAATTGATGCCCACGGAATCAGGCTTGATATATATGTTGATGACGGAAAGACCATTTATAACTGCGAAATGCAGACAACAGAAAATGAAGGCCTTCCAAAAAGAAGCAGATATTACCAGAGCCAGATTGATATCAACCTTTTAAAGCGCGGAGAGAGATATTCCAATCTTAAAAAGAGCTTTGTTATATTCATCTGCACCTTTGATCCCTTTGGTAAAGGCAGATATGTATACAGATTTGAAAACCTTTGTATAGATGAACCGGAGATAGCCTTGAATGATGAGGCAATAAAGGTTTTCATTAACACAAAGGGAATTGTCGGTGATGTATCTGAGGAATTTAAGGAGCTTATGCATTTCATAGATACATCGGAAATTAAAGAATATGAAAATCCGTTGGTAAACGAAATGGCAAAGGGCCTTGAAAGTGCCCGAAGCCGGGAAGAATGGAGGAAAGATTTTATGTCACTTGAAATGCTTAAAGATGAGTGCAGATATGAAGGCGAAGTAAGAGGCCGCAGGGAAGCAGAGCAGAGCATAATTGAAAAAATGCTCCGTTCAGGAATGACTCAGGAGCAGATTAAAGCAGTTATGTGCTCTTAAAAAACCGCCGAAAGGCGGTTTTTTAATTGACAATTACGAGGGGCGAGCAGCGAGCAGTGAGCAGTGAGGGGAAATAAGCTATCTTTATGTTCTTCTGAGTATTTTCTTCAGGGGCTCGTAAAGGCGAAGCGTTTTCAGGGCCTTTACAGCAGCCTTTCTTGGAAGCCTCTTTGCACGCAGGATAAAAATTCGCAAGGGCCAGGCGGCAATCCACGTGTGGACATAGAGCCAATAGCCAAAGCCGGACGCTCTGTTTTTGCCCTTGTATACCACCTGGGTGAGCACACCGAGAATATTTTCTTCCTTGACAGTTTCCCCGGATATGCAGTTATCTCCGAGAATCCAGTAGGTTCCGTCAGGATTGATTTTTAACACACGATGCAGCACATAGGCACCGCGCCCGATAACACCGGGCCTTGTGTAGAGCGCTACATCGTATTTTTTCAGCCTTTCCGGGGGACGGCGGCTGATTACAAGGACATCCCTCCCCTCACGGATCAGGGGCAGCATGCTGACGCCAACATTTTTATAGCAGAGGGCGCCGTTTTCCTCAAGAATTTTTTCGAAGCTTGCTTCCGTCATGATTTCACCATCCCATTGTAGGAGATCAGCGCTGCTTCATCCTCCATGTTGCAGAAAAGCCGATATAGAGGAACTGAAGAAAGCCTGCCCAGAAGCTTCAGGTAGGACAGCATTCTGCTGTCCTGGGGAGGCTTGTGGGACTGGAAGATCAGCACATCAAAGGCTTCCTTGTAGGTGATTGGCAGGATGTGATTTGTTTCATCCCTTTCAAGGATGCAAAGGGACGCAAGAGGGAGGATTTCGTTTTTGCCGTAATCCTCCTTTCCCTGCCAGGGATTTCCGCAGACGAATATGCCCTCATCCCTGAAAAGAAGGAAGGGCTTGTCTCCGTTGAGAATATGGGCGCCGGGGATGTTTTTCAGCCAGAGCCTTGAATGGGTGGTTTTTCCGGTGCCGGATTTTGCCGTGAAGAGATAAACCCTGCCGTCCACCGCCACGGCAGAGCCGTGAAAGAGCAGGACACCGTGGTTCAGCAGCTCATTTGCCGCCATACGGAGCAGGGAAAGGGTTTCCAGATAGGGGCTGCTATAGTTGACCGGCTCTCTGCCCTCATAAATGTCTGTGGCATAAGAAGCCTGCCGCGTTTGCTCAATTTCCTCCTGAGTGAGGGTGAGCTCAATTTCTGCCGGCTCATCGGTCAGGTAGTCACGGCAAAAATCTCTTGTTGATTCATATATGGAATTGACCTTAATGGGGAAGCCTGATAGCTTTATGTTGAATTCAGTCATTATTTTTAACTATTTATATTGGTTTGTGAGCCTTCGACAGCAGCTCTCTTCGATGGGTTTATGTTTAAAATTACTATTGCGGCAAGGACAAGGAATATTCCGATTGCAGACCAGAGGCTGAGCTTTTCGGAGAAAACCGTGAGCCCTACGAGGGTCGCAACAACGGGCTCAATGGAGGCGATGATTGATGCGGTTCCCGCCTCAATGCCGGAGAGGCCAAAGGTGTAGAGCATGTAGGGAAGATAGGTTGTTATTACGGCGGTTATAAGGCAGAAGGTGAAGCTGCCGAAGGATGAGAACACAATTTCTGCCGGAGCGCTTACGCCGCCTATGATTCCTGCCCCAACCGCAGCAAAAAGGCTGGCCCAGAAGCTTATTGCGCTGCTGCTGTAGCCCCGGCGGAGAATGAGCTTGCCGAATATGCTGTATAGCGCATAGCCTATGCCTGCGCCGAGACCGTAAAGCATTCCGATTGCGCTTATTTTCAGTTCGGCTCCTATTACTCCCGAAACAAGGCAGCAGCCTGCAAAGGCGAGAAGCAAGGCGAAGATTTTGACAGGGCTTATTTTCTCACCGAAAATAGGGGCAGACATAAGGATTACAAAGCAGGGCGCAGTGTATAGGAGGATTGCCGCCGCAGAAAGACTCATGAGATTCATGGCCTGGAAATAGCAGGCGCTGAAGAACAGCAGTGACAAAATTCCGGCACCGAGAAAACAGGGCAGGTCCCGCAGCTTTATCCTGAAGGAAGAGGGATTTGTTATGCACATTGTGACTGCATAGAGCAGCGCCGCAAAGCTGAAGCGGATGAGGATTATTTCAACGCTGTTAAGCCCCATGGAGCCGAGATTGCGGCGAAAATAGCCCATTGTGCCCCACAGGCAGCCGCTCAGAAAAACCGCAGCGGAAAAGAGACCTTTTTTCATTGTGACTCCTCCTTCTGCAATCTGCACTGTTCTCCCCGAACAAATTTTGCCTTAATCGCAATTAAGTCCATTGAGAGATATACCGCTCTTTCAAGGCGTTCCTCAGGAGTCATGCAATATGGCGGAGGCAGGCTGAGGTCATCGATTACAAGGGCATCGAATTCATAGCCCTCTTCAAAGCTGCCCACCTTTCCGAAAAACTCACCGCCGCCCAAGGTTGCAAGATAGAAGGCTTCGGGAAAGCTGAGCGCCTCGGCACTGCTGTTTTTCAGGCGGCGGTAGAGCTTTGAAGCCTGAACAGCAGCAACAATTTCCTTGAACATGGACTCGCTCTCACCCCCTGCAACATCGGTTCCGAGGCCCACCTTTATGCCGGCTTCAAGATATTCCCTTATGGGAGCAATGCCCGAGGAAAGATTCATGTTGGAGGAAGGACAATGGGCCACGAAAACGCCGTTTTTCTTTATGAGAGAGCGCTCTTCCTCACCGCTGTAGATACAGTGGGCCATAACTGTTTTTGAAAGGCTGCCGAAAAGACCGAAGCTGTCATAGGCCTGGGCATAGAAATCGGTTCCGGGGCAGAGCTTTTTTACCCAATCGATCTCGTCGGGATTTTCGGACAGGTGAGACTGGACCGGAGTTCCGTAGGCAAGGACGATTTCATGAAGCTCGTTTAAAAGCTCATTTGAACAGGAGGGTATGAACCGGGGAGTGAGGATGGGCTTTGTTTTTTTATATCTGCCGGCAATGTCATTTATCCAGCCGAAGGTGTTAAAAGCCGAATCCAAAAAAGAGCTTTCCTGAAGACCTTCAACGGATTCCCTGTCCATGTTTATTTTTCCTACATAGGAAATGAGACCGGAGCTTTCCATTAAGTCCATTAAAATTTCGGTGGATTTTCTGTGAACCGTGGCAAAAATCAGGGCCCTTGTGGTTGCGCTTTTCCTCATGCTGTCTGCAAAAAGGGCATAGGATTTTTCGGCATATTCAGGATCTTCAAACTTTTTTTCTTCGGGAAAGGTGTAACGCTGCAGCCAGGGGATGAGCTCAAGATCCATTCCGGTTCCTCTGAAGCCGAACTGGGGCCCATGAATGTGGAGATCAACCATTCCGGGGATGATCAGCATTCCGGAAAAATCCTTTATTTCAAAGCCTTTTGCCTCGGGGGGAATGTCTTCAAAACGCTCGAAGACTCCCATTGAAATGCCGCTGCAGCACAGAAGGAAGGAATCCTTGTGGGCAGAAAGGGTCTTCATATTTTCGGAATAAACAATATCACCTTTAAGAATGAAACCTGTTTTCATACTTCAAGCTCCGGTACGCAAATTTTCTATGGAAGAAATTTAACATAATTTCTTTTTTATTTCAACTATGTTGAAAAGATACATCCCGCCTTGGTTTTGGCGGGATGTTTTTTAAATTCCGGTTATGAAGATTTCAATGCCTATGGCAATCAGGATTACCCCTCCAAGGATTGAGGCCTTGCCGGCAAGCTTCATTCCAAGCTTCTTGCCGAGGAAAAGACCCAGCATGCAGATCCAGAAGGTGACAAAGCCAATTATGAGAGACTCGACAAGGGCCATGGACCAGCTGTATTCCGAGATTGTGAAGCCCACGGAAAGAGCATCTATCGAAGTGGCTACCCCCTGAACCATGAGCCCCCAAAAGCCGACGGGGGGAGCTTCATCCTCGCTGCCCTGATTTCTGATGCCCTCGAGGAGCATCTTTCCGCCTATATATAACAGGAGAAGCAGGGCAATCCAGGGTATGAATTTCTGAAAGGATTCAAATGCTTCGGCTATGCTGTGTACGCAAAACCAGCCTAACAGAGGCATTATAATCTGAAAGCCGCAGAAGGTTCCGGCGATGGCGCAGGACCTTGAAGTCTTCATCTCAGGCTCGTGAAGGCCGTTTGCCAGGGAGACCGAGAAGGCATCCATTGCAAGGCCTATGCCGAAGAGAACGCTGTTAAAGAAGAAGAGGAAATTCCAAGCCATTTAAAAACTAACCCCTTTTATTTTGCCTGTTTTTTATTTTTGCCCGTGATTTCATCCCAGAAGGGGGCAATGAGCATGATTATGTCTATTGCCAGAAGAGCAAGGGGCAGAGGATGGAAGAGATCCTGCAGGCCGCGGCCCTTCATTATGAGAATTGCGCGGCGAAGGTCTATTTCAGCGGTTTTGCCAAGCACGAAGGCAAGAACAAAGGGAGCCATGGGGAAGTTGCAGCGGTCCATGTAATAGCCGATTATTCCGAAAATGAGAACAATCAGCATGTCTGCAGCATTGTTGCGATAGGTGAAGGCACCCAGGATGCAGAGAGCTGCAATTACGGGGATGAGCACGCTGCTGGGAACCTTGGTTATTTTTGCATAGTATTTTGCTCCGAAGAAGCCAAAGAGCAGAATGAAGAAATTGGCAAGAAGAAGAGCAAAAATGAGGCCGTAAACGACCTTTGCATTGGAGGTGAACAGCTTGGTTCCGGGGGCAAGACCGTGGATAAGCAGACCGCCCAGGAAGAGAGCGGAGGTTGCGTTGCCGGGAATGCCCAGCGTGAGCAGAGGAATGAGAGAGCCGCCGACAACGCCGTTGTTTGCAGCGGAAACAGTTGCAAGACCCTTGGGATTGCCTTTTCCGAAGGAGGAGGGGTCCGGGTCTGACCGGCGGGCCATGTTATAGCTTATGCCTGCGGCGACAGTGGTTCCGGCGGCGGGAATTATGCCGACAACCGTTCCGATGACGGAGGAACGGAGAGTTTCAAAGGCAATGTATTTAAGCTCGGAGGCATTGAGCCAGACGCTTCCCTGAATTGCCTCATCACCGATTACTATGGATGCGCGATTTTCCGCAACCAGAACGAAGACCTGGGAGAAGGCGAAAATGCCCAGAACAACGGGGAGAAGAGGAAGCTCATCATATATGGCAGGGATGCCGAAGGTGAAGCGGGGAAGACCTGTTATTCCGTCGAGCCCGATGAGAGAGCAGAGGAAGCCCAGGGATGCGCTTATGAGACCCTTAAGAGCAACATCCTTGACAATGCCTATGATTATGATTATGCCCATCATGACAGTGAGGAAAAGCTCAAGGGGACCGAAGCTGGTGGCTATTTTGGCAAGGGGAGGAGCAATGAAAAGGAGAGCTACGCAGCCTATTACACCGCCAACAAAGGAGCTTATGGTTGTTACGCCTATTGCCTTGAGGCCCTGACCCTTAAGAGTCATGGGATAACCGTCGAGAGTCATGAAAAGAGAGTCTGAAGTGCCGGGGGTATTAACAAGAACTGCGGTTATGTTTCCGCCGTAGGCACCGGTGACATAGATTGCGCCGAGGGCTGCAAGGGCCGCAACCGGGGAGAGGGAAAAGGTTAGGGGAAGGAAGATTCCTATTCCGGTGTCTGCCGACATTCCGGGAAGAGCCCCGAGGACAACGCCCACCGTGGCTCCAATAATAAGCCAGAGAAGGGTTGTGGGCTCAAATAACTGGGTAAAGTATGATATGTCCATAAATACCTCCTGAGCGGCTCACATGAAGAAAACGCCTGTGGGCATGACCATGCCCAGGACAACATCGAAAAACAGCCAGATGATGAGAATGAGACCGCCTGTTACGCCGGCAATTGTGATCCAGTTGCGCTGGCCGAGATAGAGCATTCCGATGGGAACAAAGATTGCGGTTGCAATATAGTAGCCTGCCACATAGTTCAAGCCGATATAAAGCAGGAGAAGGGCGCCCATTATCATTGCGCGGCCAACGCCTTCGAAGCTGGGCTCGCTGCCGTCCGGATTTGTGGGCTTTCCACGGAGAATCTTTATGAGGAAAAGGGTTCCGAAAAGAACCGCAAGACCGCACATGACTCTGGGGAAGATCTTGGAAGCGTCATCTTTTATGCTGAAGGTTGCGATGAAGAAAATAAGGGCAACGGCATAGATGAAGAAAACGCTGAGAAGATCGTAGTTAATTTTTTTCTTCTGTTTATTCAAAATAAATACCTCATTTAAAAGATGTCAGTGCCATGGAAATCCATGGCGCTGACAAGCTTAGGACCGGGGAGAAATCAGCCCCAGGGCTGGGTCTCCCAGAGAGCCTTGTAGCCTTCGTAGTAGCTCTGGAAGGCTGCAGTGCAGGCCTCATGATCCATGGTGTCAAAGGGGACGTTCAGAGATTCCATCTGAGCAATGACATCAGGGTCGTTAGCGGCTGCAACAAAGCAGTCGGAAAGATACTGGATGATGGCAGCGTCGGTTCCGGCGGGAGCGGCAACTGCGCGGCTGTTGACCTGAACAACATCATAGCCGCATTCCTGGTTGGTGGGAACATCGGGATAGAACTGGGAGTGGGTTGTGGAGCCTACGGAGAGAAGACGGATGCTGCCTTCCTCGAGGAAGGTTGTGCAGTCGCCAACATTGAGGCAGAAGGCATCGCAGTGGCCGCCGGCGACAGCGGTGAGAACCTCTGCTTCACCGTCGAAGGGGATGAAGTTGAACTCTGCGCCGGAGGCTTCCATGAGCTGCTTGACAGCAAGGCCTTCAGAGCCGTTGACGGAGGTTACGCCCATTGAGATTGTGCCCGGATTTGCCTTGGCGGCTTCAACGAGCTCCTGAAGAGTTGTGTATTCGGATTTGGCGCTTACACCGAAGCAGCCGGGGTCTGACATCATGTTGAAGATGTATTCAAGATTGTCGGGAGTGTAGGACTTGCCGAGAGCCATGGCAGTGATCATCTGGGCAGTGGGAGCAAAGGCTATGGTGTAGCCGTCTGCTTTTGCATTCATGAATGCGGACCAGCCAATGTCTCCGCTGGCGCCTTCCTTCTGCTGAACGACTATGCTGTAGTCCCAGCCTTCCATCTCCTTAATCTTCTCGGCAAGAACGCGGATGTAAACATCCTGCATGGAGCCGGTTCCGAAGGGGTAGATGTAGGTGATTTCCTTGTTGGGATAGTCTGCGGGGAGACCCTCGGGACGGACTACATTCCAGTTGGAATTCTCGGTTGCTGCGGTTGTTGTGGTTGTGGTTGCGGTTGTGGCGGCAGTTGAAGATTCGGCTGCTGTGCTGCTTCCGCAGGCGGCAAGAGCAAAAATCATAACAAGAGCCATGAGCAATGCAATGAGTTTTTTCATGTTTTTCTTTCCTTTCGTTTTTTTAACCGGTTTCCCGGTGATTTACATTTTCAGTGCATATTGGGGTTTGCCGGATAGGGATTGAGATGAACCATGCAGTGCTTAACCTGGGGGAAGCGCTCCTCAATCCTGTCGTGAACAATGTGGCCTATTTCATGGGCATCGTAGAGAGTGAGGCCTTTGTCGAGAGCAATCTCAATGTCTACATACACTCTGTCTCCGAAGAGGCGGGTTGAGACTCGGTCTATTGACAGGACCTCGGGGGATTCCGCAGCGCAGTCCTTCAGCTGCTGCACGAATTCATCGCTGCAGGAACGGTCTACCATTTTGTTGACGGCATCGGTGAAGATTGTGTATGCAACCTTGAGAATGAAGAAGGCGATTATGAGACCTGCCAGAGCATCAAGCTTGGGGAAGCCCAGGATTGCTCCAAGGATTCCGGCAAAGCTGCCGACGGAGGAAAAAGCGTCTGCCCGGTTATCGAGAGCATTGGCTGTGAGAGCGCTGGAATTGATTTTCCTGGCGTTTGCAATGGTATATCTGTACATGAGCTCTTTTACAACAATGGAAACTCCGGCTGCAATGAGAGCAAGCATTCCGGGGGCAGTTATTTCTTCAAGACCGACAATTTTCTTGAAGCCGGAAATTCCTATGCCGGCGCCGGCAATGCAGAGGATAAAGCTGAGAAGCAGAGACGCTATGCACTCAAATCTGTCGTGCCCGTAGGGGTGCTCCTCGTCTGCGTCCTTCGTGGCAAAGCGCATGCTGATCATTACGATTATGGTTGCAAGCACATCTGAGGCGGAGTGAATTGCATCGGAAACCATTGCGGAGGAAGAGGCGAAAATTCCCGCGAAAAGCTTGAAGGCAGTGAGAATGATGTTGCCTGCGAGACCGATGCGGGTTGTCCTGTCGGAAATTCTTTTTCTTTCCGCAGAATCCAAAATCTGAACCTGTTCGTTCATGGAGGTACCTCCCGGTTAAAAAGTTGTTTTTAACCTTTACTGCCTTTTGTTTCGGAGGACCTTTCCCTGTTCAGATAGAGAATAACGGCGGCTGAGAGGATGAGAACTATGCCGCCTGTGCTTCGCAGCCCAATCCCTTCGTTAAGGAACAGCAAACCGAAAACCGCAGAAAAGATTATGCCAAGATAGTTGATTATGCTCACTTCTCCCGGGTTTGCCATTTTGTAGGCCTGAGTCAGACAGAGCTGACCTATGCCCGCAAAGATGCCTATGCCCAGGAGGGCTGCAAGCTGACCGCTGCTTGGAAGGATAAAGCTTTTTCCTCCCATGAGAGCACTCAGAATGCAGGAGACAAGCGAAAACATGAATACGATGGTGGCGTTGCTTTCTTTCCCTTTGAGATAGTTTATTATGGTATATGCTGCACCTGCACCGGCCGCTGAGAGTATCCCCATGAGGGCGGGGAACATGTCTGCGTCGAAGCTGGGATTGATAACAAGCACAGAGCCGGCAAAGGCCAGAGCCAAGGCTGAAAGCTGGACCTTTGTCAGTTTGTTTTTCAGAAAAATTGCGGAGAAAATTATGACGAAGAAGGGTGAGCTCCTGTGGAGCAGGCTGGCATCTGCCACATTCATGTGATTTGTGGCATAGAAATAGCCTGCAACTCCTATGAAGCCGAAAATCGAACGCCCTAAAAGAGCTGCCCGGTTTTCCTTTTTGCCGAAAGCCGGAGATTCGGTTTTCTTCAGAAGATAGAGCCCCAGAAGCAGGGTTACGAAGTTTCTTGCGAAAACCTGCTCCATTGTGGGTATGGCTTTGGCACTGAGCTTAACTATCAGCTGCATAACGCTGAAGCTGAAGGTTGAGCAGACCATGAGCCAGATTGCCTTCTGCTTATTGCTCACCTTTCAACAGCTTCTCTCACTGCGCGAAGATTTGCCTCCGGAGAACGGGGATCTGCCACGCAGCCGGGACCGATGAGAAGACCTTTTCCCTCTACCATGTCTATGGCTTCACGGATGTGGGCCTTGACAAGCTCAGGGTCTGTTGAGGAGGACATGATACTGTCGTAAACAAGGGAGGAGCCCACGATCATGGGGCCTTCACGAAGACCGCCAAGGAAGACCTTGCCGCACTTCTCGCGGGCCTCGCCGAGAGAGGGATTGGTCTGCCTGTCGTGCCAGTTGATGACATTGCAGGGGTAGGCTGTGACTTCGTCGAAACGGATGTTGTGCCCGTGAATGTGGGCAACATTGAACCAGGTGATGTCTTTATAGGCGTTTATGAGCCGCAGGTCATAGGGCTTGCAGAATTCGGCAAACATGAGATCGTCCATCACATCGGGGGTTGCGCACTGGGTTGCAAAGAAGAAACCGCTGACGCCTGCTTCAATGTTTGCCTTGGCAAAGCCTATGGCTGTTTCGGTTATGACCTCGAGAGCCTGGTGAACAGCATCGGGGTGCTCCTTCATGTCCTGAAGCATTCTGGCGCCGGCAAGCTTTTTGAGGGTTGTCGCAGGGGAGAAAAGAGTTTGAATATAGGGAGTGTTGGGCTCGGAAAGCCTCTCCATCCACTGAGAGAGCTGAAGGGTTTTGCCCCAGGTTCCGTAGGTGGGAGGGAGAACCTCCATGCGCCAATAGTCATCAACACTGTTTATGCCGGGGGCAGCGATTTCCACCTCTTTATAAGTGTCGCAATAGATGTCTAACTTGGCGCCCCAGTCGGGGATGGTGTAGGCTCCGAAGGGCATCATCTTGATAAAGTCAAAATCGTATTTTTTGTTGAACTCTATCATGCATTCTGCGAGAGAGCGAGGGTCCTGGTCGTATTTGGAGAAATGCATCCAGACGCTGGCAGGAATACGGTCCGGCTCACGGCCGGAAAGAACGGCTCTCACGCGTTCTTCTCTGTTCATGGTTTGAACCTCCTGAAATTGTATATACAATTATGCGGCAAACTCGCATAATCGATTGACAAAACCAAAATGTAAAGTTAAAATTTAGAAAAAACTAAAGGAAAGCGGGAAACCGAAAGCATGGAAGATAATTATACACCAGGTTATGCAAAAATACAAAACTTTATTTATCAGCAGATTGAAAACGGTGCGCTCACCGTTGGCAGCAGGATTCCTTCGGAGGAGGAGCTGGCAAGGGAGTTCGGCGTTTCAAGGATAACGGCTAATAAAGCGCTGAAGGAGCTTGCGGTTCTTGGCATTCTGGAGAGGGTGAGAGGACAGGGGAGCTTCATTTCCTCGACGAGCCCTGTTGTTACCAAAAGCCGGGCCTTTGCTTCAGCCTCGCTGAACATGGACATAAGCAGCAGAAGAATTCACAAGGTCAGGCAGTTCAGAACAATTGCCGCCTACAGGGAGATTGCGGAGCTTGCAGGGATTGAAGAGGGAAGCGAGGTTTATGAGATTATCCTTGAAAACAGGGAAAACGAGGGCAACGGAGAAATCTGCTCCATAGACTATCAGTATATCCCGGCATACCTGGTGAACGAGGACATTACAGCAGCTCTGCCCTTCTTCAAGGAACACTTCATGTTTGAATATTTTGAAAAGAAGTTGAATCTCTCGCCCAAATTCATGAAGGTTTATACAAACATTCCGGAATATGAATTTCTTAAAAGCGCAGAGGAATATTTGAATCATCCGGAATCGGTGCTCATTTGGGACACGGAAATTTATGATTCAAGGATGAGGCTTTTAGGCGTGAGCTATACTGTTTCGCCTGACAGCTCAAAGCAGATTCCTCTTTTCACCTTCCGGCTGCAGTAGTTCAGCCAACCATTATGTGGAGAATTTCGGTGTCTGTCTGGCGCATGCCCTCTCTTCCGAGGCGGCCTACGCTCTGAATCATGTTTTCAACGCCTTTTTTGACGATTCCGTCTCCGCTGCGGAACTGCTGATTTTGGCAGTACATTTCAAAGCCTAAAATTCCATTGTCTACCGCGAGGGCAATTTTACCGGCGCAGGAGGCCTTTGCCCCGTCGCAAATGACGCCGGAAGCGATGGCAAGGGCGTTGACGAGAGTGTGATTTATGGCACGGAGGGAGCCGTCTTTAAGGTAGGCAATGCCGCAGCCTGCAGCAACGCCTGCGCTTATGGCTCCGCAGTATGCGGAGAGACGGCCTATGGGAGTTTTCTGGTGAATCCCAAGAAGATTTGAAAGCACAAGGGCGCGATACATTTTCTCTTCGCCCACATTAAGCTCACGGGAATAGATTATGACAGGGACGGAGGCGGTGATCCCCTGGTTGCCGCTGCCGGAGTTTATTATTACGGGCAGCTCGCAGCCGTTCATTCTTGCATCGCTGCCGGCGGCTGCATAGGCTCTTGCCTTCAGGCGGATTGCGTCTTCTCCCTTGAGGTCCGGGTGAGAGGCAAGGAGGACGGAACCGATGTTCGCACCGTAGCTGTTTTTGATTCCCTCTTCTGCAATTGCCATGTTGTAGGAAATCTGCGTGTCGAGCAGGGGTTTTACGTCTTCAAGCTCAACGGTGTTTGCAAAATCGTAGATAAGCTCAACGGAGAGGAAGGAACGGTCTGTCAAAGCGTCTTCACTGCCGGCTTCAACGGGAAGGGACTTGAGAAGCTCTCCGTCCTTTTCTATGAGAACGATGTTAGTGTGGAAATTGGCAATGCGGACCTTGGCGCAGGACTCGCCGGACCAGACGGTTATGATTATGTCGAAAATGAGGGGGGTGCCGGCAAGGGCAACCTTTATCTCAGTGTTTTCGAGATAGTTCTTGATTTCCTGCTGCTGTTCTTCGGAGGCCTCGGCAATGACCTCGAGCTGCTTTTCTGCCTTGCCGGCAATTATTCCGGCAGCGGCAGCGGCCTCTATCCCCTTGAGGTGCCCCGTGTTGGGGACTATTACGCTTTTGACATTTTTGATTATGTTCCCGCTGGCCTCAACAAGCACCTTTTCGGGCTTTGCGCCGAGAGTTTCCCTTGCGACGGCTGCGCAGTAGGCAACGGCGATGGGCTCGGTGCAGCCCATTGCAGGGAGAAGCTCTTCTTCAAGGATTTTAACGCAGTTTTTGTAGTTCACATCTGTTTTTAACATGATATACACCTCTCAATAAAACTTATCGCAAATATTATATATATACATATTTACTTTTTCAATTGTCTGTTTACACAAAATTAACCTGAATTTTTTGTGCAGAATGCTATTATTTGCGCTTTTCACGAAAAAAATATTGTTATTTATATTGACAATGAGCCTTTAGGGCTTATGATATGTATATACAAATTTGAAATCTGAGGCAGAATTATGGAGATTAAATATTCAATAAGCGAAAAGGAATACGCAAAATATCTTAAGGCTTCCTTTGAAAAGAAAGCGAAGCAGCCGCTGAACATGTTTTTCACGCTTGTTTTTACGGCGCTGCCCCTTGCGGTTTTTTTCATTTGCCTGAAGGAAAAGCTGTTTTCCGGCCCTGCTCTTTGGGGGCTGGGGGCGGCGGCCCTGCTTTTGAGCGCTGCCAATTTTTATATGCGCACAAAATATTGGAAAAGCAGCGCCTCTGCCCCGGCAATGGTGAAGGAACAGAGGAAGCTGGGACCGGATTTTTGGAAGCAGCATGCGCTCAGCTTCAGCGAGGAGGGAGTTGCTCTTAAAAGCGGGAGCTACAGCACTGAATACGACTGGCAGAGCTTCGGAGGCTTTGAAGAAAGCGGGGACATGCTTATTCCGATTTTCAATGCGGTTCCGCTGGATCTTATTCCGGAGAAAAAGCTTAATGTCTGGGGCGGAAAAGAAAAATTCAGGAAGGATGTTCTGAATCTTGCAAAGGCCGGGATTAAAAAGGGCTTTGCCGAAAAAAAGGCAGAGGCTGAAAATTCAGAGCACATCTGCACTCTGAATTACAGCTATGATAAAGAAAGCTATCTGAAAAATCTTGTTGATTCCTACCGTAAGCGCTACACAACAAAGCTGATTTGCACAAAGGCCAACGGAGCAAAGCTTTCAATTATTGCGGTTCTTGCATATCTTCTTGCAACAGCGGAGGCTGCTTCGCTTAAGATATTATATGCAGGCCTGATTATAATTCTTGCCTATGAGCATATTTCGGTTTTCACACCTATTTTAAAGGGCCGGCTGGAAAGAGCGCTCAGACCGGTGTTGGCTCTTGAGCCGGAGCAGGAAGCGGCTTTATATCTTGACAGAGACAAAATTATAATCATTGGAGACGTGCATTACATTGAGATGCCGCTCTCCGATGTTGCAGGGCTGAAAAACATTAAAGGAGCCGCTGCAATCTATCTGGCAAACGGCTCCATTATTCCCGTGCCCTGCCCGGAGGGGCAGGAGAAGGAATTTGAGTTCTTCTGCAAAAGGGTGAGAGCTTCGGTTTAGGCGCAGCGGAGCGCGGCGGAGCAAGCTCCGCAGTGGGCAGAAGGCAGAGGGCAGATGGCAGAGGGCAGAAGGCAGATGGCAGATGGCAGATGGCAGATGGCAGATGGCAGATGGCAGATGGCAGGACGAAGGACGAAGCCCGAAGACCGAAGGACGAAGAAATGGACAATTGACAATTATGAGGGGCGAGCAGCGAGCAAATTGGTTTTTCAGGAGAATTCCTTTTTGAGCTTTCGGCCCAGGAGGGTGCCTCTGAGGAGGAAGTCAAGGACGATGCCGGTCCAGACACCGATGAGGTTCCAGTGGAGGAAATAGGCAAGCACATAGCCTGCGCCGAGACGCATAAGCACATTGCCGAGAAGGGTTACAAGGAGGGGGAACTTCGAGTCTCCCGTGCCCTGGACGCTGCTTGTTAAAATGTGGGAAAGGGCAGAGGTCCAGTCGAAAAACACCATGAAGGTGAGTATTTGGGAGACGAGCTTCTGAATTTCCACGGTCTTCGTGAAAAGGGAGGCAAGGGGGATTGCAAAAACCGCAAGAACAATGCCCACGGCAGTCATGAAAAGGGCGGTTGAAACAAAGGCGGTTTTTGTGTATTTCATGACATCCTCCCGCTTTCCGGCCCCTATGGAGTTGCTGACCATTGTTGAGGTTGCGGCTTCAAAGCCGGCAGAGGGGATGCAGGCGAATTCATCTATCTGGGTTGTTATGCTGTTTGCAACATAGAAAAGATCTCCCAGATGAAGGATGAGGGCTCCGTGGATTGTTATTGCAAGGCGGGCGCTGAAGTGGGTGAGCATTACGGGGGCACTGTAGGAGAAAATTTCCTTCATGAGGCCGGGCTCACGGCGCCAATTCTTTGAGTCTATGCGGAGGACGGTTGCTCCGTTTCTGTATTGAACGAGGAGCATGAGAACATTGAAAAGCCTTGAAAGGGTTGTTGCAAGACCCAGGCCGAAAACTCCCATGCCAAGCTTGAGAAAGAGCCAGTCAAGCACTACGTTTATAAGGTTTGCAAGGAGGGAGGCAATCATGCTGGCTCTCGTGTTTTGAGCGGCCTTGAGACCGAAGGCCATAACCTGAATGAGACCAACAAGGAAGCAGGGGATGCAGACGATGCGATAGTAGGTTATGCCCATTTTAAGGATTTCGCCCTTTGCCCCTGCGGCAACAAGGAAGGGGCGGCAGCAGAGCAGATTTACAAGCCCCAAAGCAAGACCTATGCCCGTTGAAAGAAGAATTGCCTGGCGGAGAGTTCTGTTGGCAAGACCAGGGTCTTCCGAGCCGAGAGCCCTTGCAATGAGCACCATTACTCCGATTCCGAAGGCGGAAAAGACGGTGCAGAAAAGGTTCATGAACATGTTGGAAACATTGATTGCGGCAATTGCATTGTCTCCTATTGTGCCGGCAAAAAACGTGTCTACCGTGCCGAGAAATATCTGCCCCAGCTGCTCAAGCATGACAGGGAAGGCCAAAACACATAGATTTTTTATATATTGCTTATAGGAAGAGGACATTTTTTCACCTGCGTAATATTATTAATTACCGGATGGCGGAACCATCCGGTATTATTCTCGGTTTTGTTGAAGGTTTTACTTTGCGTAGTCAACAGCCTTGGTTTCGCGGAGAACATGGACCTTTATCTGACCGGGATAAGTCATCTCGCTCTGGATTTTCTGGGCAATGTCTCTTGCAAGAAGAACCATCTGGTCTTCAGAGACCTCGTCGGGCTTGACCATTATGCGGATTTCGCGGCCGGCCTGAATTGCATAGGAGGACTCGATTCCGGGGAAGCTCTTGGAAATTTCCTCAAGCTTTTCAAGACGCTTGACATAGTTCTCAATGTTTTCGCGGCGGGCGCCGGGACGGGAGGCGGAAATTGCATCTGCAGCCTGAACAAGGCAGGCAATGACGGTGTGGGCCTCGACATCACCGTGGTGAGCCTCGACGGCATGGATGACGGCTTCGTTTTCCTTGTATTTACGGAGCAGGTCTACGCCTATCTGGACATGGCTTCCTTCCACCTCGTGGTCTATGCTCTTGCCAATGTCGTGAAGGAGGCCGGCCCGCTTGGCCGTTTGCACATCGACTCCCAGCTCTGCTGCCATGAGCCCTGCAATGTGGGCAACCTCAATTGAGTGATTAAGGACATTCTGCCCGTAGGAGGTTCTGTATTTCATGCGGCCCAGGAGCCTGACAATCTCAGGATTGAAGCCGTGAAGCCCGGTTTCGAGGATGGCTCTTTCGCCTTCGGATTTTACTGTTGTGTTAACCTCACGCTGAGCCTTTGAAATCATTTCCTCGATTCTGGCGGGGTGAATTCTGCCGTCTGCAATGAGCTTTTCAAGGGCAAGGCGGGCAACCTCTCTTCTGACAGGATCGAAGCCGGAGACTGTGATGGCCTCGGGAGTGTCGTCGATAATAAGGTCGCAGCCGGTGAGGGTTTCGATTGAGCGGATGTTGCGGCCCTCGCGGCCTATTATGCGGCCCTTCATTTCGTCGTTCGGGAGGGGGACAACGGAGACGGTTATTTCGCTGGAATGGTCTGCCGCGCAGCGCTGAATTGCAGTTGCAATTATTTCTCTTGCGCGCTCATCAGCCTCGTCTTTGAACTGCTGCTCAACATCTTTAACGGCGACTGCCATCTCATGGGTTACGCTCTCTCTTACGGAGGCTATGAGATAGCTTTTGGCTTCTTCGGTTGTGAAGCCGGAAATTTTCTCCAGCATGTCGAGCTGACTCTTTTTGAGAAGAGCAACCTCATGCTGCTGGGCCTCTATGGAGGCAATTTTCTGATTGAGATTCTCGGTTTTCTTTTCTAAGGAATCAGTCTTCCTGTCGAGATTCTCTTCTTTCTGCTGCAGACGGTGCTCCTGCTTTGAAAGCTCCGATCTGCGATCCTTTACTTCGCGCTCATACTCTGCGCGCGCTGTGTGTATTTCTTCTTTTGCTTCAATAAGCGCCTCCTTTTTCTTGCTTTCGGCGCTTTTGATTGCTTCATTGATTATGCGAGTGGCCTCTTCCTCCGCAGAGCCGATTTCCCGCTCGGCGGAATTCTTGCGGTATTTTATGCCCAAAACAAAGCCAGTAACAGCTGCAACAACAGCTGCAATAATAATCCATAAAACCTGCATATTGAGAAAACACACCTCCTTTTCTTGAAATTTGCCAGGGGTGCGTTCAGAAAGCATACTGAAACAGACCTATTTTATAACTGAAGAGTTCCCTTGTCAAGAGCAAAAAAGAGACAAAAGCTATTTAATCTCAAGATGCCATTCATTTACGTATGCTTCTCCCGGCTCAAGAGAAATGTAGTCGCTGCGGTTTTCAAAAACGGTTTTTTCGCCATCGAAGCCGGGCAGAGAGCACCAGGGCTCAAGGCAGACATAGGGAGCATCGGTTTTGGGCATGTGCCAGAAGCCGATGTAATCCATTTGGGGGAAGCTGAGCTTAACGGATTTTTCCGAGCTGCTGCTTCCGAGGGTCACTGTGTGGCCGGCGTTTTTGAGAACAATTGCATCATCATCGAAAAGCTCGTGGCGAAGCTCAATGCGCCTGCCGCCGGAAAGCTCATAGGGGCATTCGGCGCCGCTTACGAAGCAGGAGGGGGAAAATTCCACTCTGAGAGGCCGAACTCCTTCTTCAAATTCAAGATACCAGTCTTCAAAGCAGCTGCCGGAAGAGAGAGGGACATTGATTCCCGGGTGGCCGCCGATGCCGAAATACATGGTTTTTTCGTCTTTGTTCTCCACATTATAGAGGATTATAAGGCTGCTGCCTTCAAGCCTGAATTCAATTCTGAAAACGAAGCGCCTGGGATATATGGCAAGGGTTTCGGGGCTGTCTGAAAGCTCAAGGACAAGGCGGTCGGCCTCTTTTTCGGCGCACTTAAACTCGCTGAGCTTTGCAAAGCCGTGAATTCCGAGGGAATACTCCTGATCGTCAATCATATATGTTCCGAAGGGAAGTCTCCCCACGCAGGGGAAAAGGACTGGGGCGCGCCCCCTCCAATATTTTTCATTACCCTGCCAGAGGTATTCTGTTCCGTCGGCGCTCTGTATTGACCAGAGCTCTGCGCCCTTGGAATTTACGGCAACGCTCATGGCTTCGCTGCAGATGTTATAGATCAAACCGATTCAGCTCCTTCTTAATTTCTTCATATTCAGGAACGGAGGATATTCCTCCGCTGCGTGTTGTTATTAAAGACATGCCCACCTTGTCGAAATCACCGAGACCGTAATCTGTTATGTCCCAGCCCAGCATGCAGTCACGAATTTCATCGTATTCATGACCCTTGCTTTTCCAGTCTTCGGGAGTGAAGCTGCAGAAGGGAGGGAGATAACAGTGTTCCCGTTCGCACATGCTTTCAAGCTCCTTTAATGCCTTGTTAATTTCAGAGCGCTTCATTTGTTTTTTCCTCCGGATACAAGCAGGCGAATTCGTTTAGCAGACCTTTTGTTATAGAACTTTATAGAACTTTGTAATTATTATAGAACCTTATAGAACTTTACGCAAGAAATTTATGTGCTGGCGACAAGAGAATTGACAATTGTATATACAATATGGTATTATTCAAAATTACTTGAATAAAAAGGAGATGAAGTATCCTAAATGGATGATGGCAGTCGATTGCCTTGGTTAATCACAATTCTGCTGCTTTTTGCGGCAATGTTCTTTGCGGTTTCGGAAACGGCCTTTGCGGCCTCTTCGAAAAGCAGACTTAAGGCCATGAGTGAAACCGGCAACAAAAAAGCGGACGCAGCCCTTGAAATTCTCGACAATTTTGACAGAATGATCACAACTCTTCTGATCTGCACCAACATAGTGCACCTGTCAATTGCCTCAATTGTGACAGTTGAGGTGACGAAGAGGATGGGCGTGAGCGCGGTTGCCGCAGGCACAATCATTACCACCCTTGTTGTTTTCTTTGCAGGAGAAATGCTCCCCAAGAGCATAGCGAAAAAATTTGCCGAGCCTCTGGCTCTTTCCTGCGCCGGTCCCCTCAAATTTTTTATGGCGGTGTTCTATCCTCTCAGCAGCGCTTTGGGCGCTTTGGGAAACGGAGTTTCGAGGCTTGTTAAGGGAGAGCCGGAGCTCAGCGTCACGGAGGACGAGCTGTATGACATAATTGAGGACATGACCGAGGACGGAACCCTTGACGAAGAGAGGGGAGACCTTATATCCTCTGCTCTGCAGTTCGGAGATTTGACGGTTGAGAGCGTTCTCACTCCGAGGGTTGATATGGTGGCAGTTAATGCGGACTACAGCATTGAGCGCATTCTCTCGATAATAAAATCCTGCACCCACAGCCGCCTACCTGTTTATAAAGACAGCCGGGACAAAATTATCGGAATTCTTCAGATAAGAAAATTCATAAAGGCATATCTGAAGGAAGGAACGGAAATTAAGCTTGCTGAGCTTCTTGACGAGCCCTTCTTTGTTCACCAGAGCACGAAGGTTGACGAGGTTCTTCCCATAATGAGCAAAAACAGGCAGAACATTGCCATTGTGACAGACAATTACGGAGGCACCCTGGGGCTTGTTACCATTGAAGACATGGTTGAAGAGCTGGTGGGCGAAATCTGGGATGAGGAAGACACGGTTGAAGAGCCGGTAACCCTCCTTGAAGGGGGAGAGCTGAGCGTTGATGCAGACCTCCATGTTGAAGACCTTTTCGACGAGATGGATTTTGAAGATCCTGAAAATAACGACGAGCTGACAGACAAGGTGCTTGGCGCCTGGGCCTTTGAAAGCTTCGGCGGCATTCCCGCTGAGGGAGACAGCTTTGATTATCACGGGTTGCGAGTGACAGTTTCCAAAATGAACGGCAACCGCATCACCAGACTGAAAGTGAGGCGGGAGCAGTGAGCATATTATATTTATATGGCGCAGGCATTATTCTCTGCCTTGTGTTTTCGAATTTCTTCTCCATGACGGAGATGACCTATTCCTCCTGCAGCACGCTGAGGCTTGAAAACCTCGCCCAGGAGGGAGACAGACGGGCAAAAACCGCCCACTATATAACAAGCCATTTTGACAATGCTCTCTCGGCAATTCTTATAGGGAACAACCTTGCAAACATTGCAGGCTCCTCCCTTTCCACCCTGTTTATAATGGCTCTTTTCAACCTGTGGGGCAGGAGCGACTACGAAAGCTACACCTGGGTTGCTACTCTGGGCATAACCGTGCTTGTTATAATCTTCGGAGAAACAATTCCAAAGATTGTTGCCAAGAAGAACGCCAACAGATATGCTCTCAAGTGGGCCTTTCCCATAAGAGCGCTGATGATTGCGCTCTTCCCCCTTGTGTGGCTGGTTGTGGGGCTGGTGAAGCTCATAACAAAGCCCCTTAAGCCCAATTTGGGCGCAGAGAGCGCGGAAGAGGCCGTTGAGGAGCTTCAGAGCATAATAGAAACGGCGGAGGACGAAAATGTCCTTGACGAGGAGACAACGGAGCTGGTTCAGAGCGCCATAGACTTCCAGGAAATTTCCGCCTATGAGGCCATGACCGCCCGGGTTGACATGTATGCAATTGACATTGAGGACGACTGGGAGAACATAATTTCTCTTGTTGAGGAAAGCCCCTATTCAAGAATCCCGGTCTACCGGGAGAGGACAGATGATATAATCGGAGTGCTCTATCTCAACCAGTTTCTCAAGGCCCTGACAGATTCCGCTGACGGAAGGATAAATCTTGAGTCGCTGCTCATGAAGCCGGTGTTCGTTTACAAAACCATGAAGCTGCCGGATGTGCTCTCTCAGCTGAAGAAGGAAAAGCAGCATCTGGCAATTGTTTCAGATGAATACGGCGGGGTTCTCGGAGTTATATCAATGGAGGACGTTTTAGAGGAGATCGTTGGCGAAATCTGGGACGAAGAGGACGAAATTGAAGAAGAGGTTACCGAGCTTTCCGAAGGCAGCTACACCCTTGACGGATATATGACCCTTTACGACTTTCTTGAGCTTTGCGGTTTGAGAGAGGAGGATTTCGATTTTGAAAGCCAAACCCTCGGCGGCTGGACTGTTGAAATGTTCGGCAGGTTCCCTGAGGAGGGAGAATCCTTCAATTTTGAGGGGCATAAAATCACTGTTCTGAAAATGGACGGAAGAAGAGTTGAAAGAATACTCTGCGAAAAAACGGCACTCTCCTAACAGGAGAGTGCTTTTTTTGAAGCATTTTGTTGATTTTAAGATTATATTAAGATAAAATCCCCTCCGGAGAAAGAAGGTATTTTCTTATGAGTGAAATAACAGCCAAAACTCCCTGGAAGGAATTTATGGGCGATGTGCCCATGCACCTTAACTATTTTGAAGGCTCCATGTATGAAGCCGTGAAACGCATTGCAGACAAATATCCGAAAAATATAGCCTTTGACTTTATGGGCAAGAAGACAAGCTATGCCCGCATGATGGAAGAGATAGAAAACTGCGCAAGGTCTCTGACCACTCTGGGAGTGAGAGAAGGGGACCGGGTAACCATTGCTCTTCCCAACTGCCCCCAGGCAATATACATGTTTTATGCAATAAACCGCATAGGTGCAATTGCCAACATGATTCATCCTCTTTCCGCCGAAAAGGAAATTGAATTCTATGTCAATCATTCAAAGAGCATAACGGCTATCACGCTTGACCAGTTTTATAACAAGTTTGAAAACATCCGTCAGAACACCTGCCTGAACAGCATTATAATCGCCTCCGTGAAAGACGAGCTCAGCAAGCCGATAAAGGCGGGCTATATGCTCACAGAGGGCCGCAAGATCAAAAAAATTCCCAAGGATGCACCCGTTATACTCTGGAAGGACTTTGAAAAGCTTTCAAAATACTGCTTCCACAAATATAAAAACCCGAAAAAGGCAGATGACCCGGCTGTAATTCTCTATTCCGGCGGCACAACCGGCACAACAAAGGGCATTGTGCTCACAAACAAGAACTTCAACGCACTGGGTCAGCAGGTTATCGCTGCCAACCCCATGTTTCGCCCGGGGGACAAGATGCTTTCCGCCATGCCCATATTCCACGGCTTTGGTTTGGGAGTCTGCATTCACACAATGCTCTCTCAGGGGGGGAGGTGCATACTCGTTCCGAGATTCACGCCCAAGAGCTATGCCAAGCTCCTCGTTAAGCAGCGCTGCAACTTTATTGCCGGCGTACCCACTCTCTATGAGGCGCTTCTGGGTCTCCCCTCAATGGAGGGAGCAGATCTCAGCTGCCTGAAGGGAGTTTTCTCGGGAGGAGATTCTCTCTCCGTTGAGCTGAAGAAGAAGTTTGACAGATTCTTATATGACCACCACGCAACCATTCAGGTTAGAGAGGGTTACGGCACAACCGAAACGGTTACGGCCTGCTGCCTCACGCCTACAACCGTTGCGAAGGAGGGCAGCATAGGAATCCCCTTCCCGGACACATACATTAAAATTGTTGAACCGGGAACGGATGTTGAGCTCCCCTTCGGGGAGGAGGGGGAGATACTTCTTGCCGGTCCCACGGTTATGAAGGAGTATATGGACAATCCCGAGGAAACTGCCCAGACATTGAGAGAGCATGCAGACGGGCTCAGATGGGTATACACAGGGGACCTGGGGGTTATGGATGACGACGGGTTTATTTATTTCAAGGGCAGAGCAAAGAGAATGATTATAACCTCCGGCTATAATGTGTATCCGGCCCAGCTCGAAAATATTCTCGACGCCCATGAAAAGGTTCAGATGAGCTGCATAATAGGCGTTCCCGATCCCTATAAAATGCAGAAGGTGAAGGCCTTTGTAAAGCTGAAGAACGGCGTTCCTGCCACTGAGGATACGAAGCAGGAAATTCTTGCCTTCTGCAGGAAGCAGGTTGCCAAATACGCTATGCCCTATGACATTGAATTCAGAGATGAGCTGCCCAAAACTCTTGTCGGAAAGGTTGCCTACAGGGTTTTGGAGGAAGAGGAGCTTAAAAAACTGAGCAATAATTAAAAAATAATGTATAAATTCCGGCAGTTTATGATATAATAAGCTGTCGGAATTTAATTTTATGGAGGGATGTATAATGCCCAGAGAGAGAAAACCCGGAGGCCAGGCAGGCCACGGCGTCGGAAAAGTCGGCGGAGGAATAGGCGGAGGGCCGGCAGGCCCGGGTTCATACAGCGGAAGACCGGGCACAGGCAGCTCCGGCGGCCGAAGCGGAGAAAAAGGATTGGGCGGCAGCTCCGGCAGCGGCGGAGGCTTTCTGCTGGCGGCAATCCTTGCCTTTATACTCGGCAAAAAGACAGGGGGCAGCGGCAGCGGAAAGGGCGGCGGCTCCGGCTTGGGAAAAATAATCAGGCTGGCTGTAATAGTTGTGATAGTGCTGTTTGTTCTGAAATCCTGCGGCTTTATAGGCGGCAGCTCCTACAGCTATGTAGATTATGAATATGAAGAGCCTGTATATACCCAGACTCCTGTTTCAACTCAGGAGAGCGCATACGGCAACCCCTACGGAATAACCACCATTAATTCCGGAACAATAAGCAACGGCTGGACTTATGGCAGTTCCACTTCATCCTCAGAAGTAACTGCGACAGCTGCACCGACAGCAGCCCCCACGGCAACGGCTGCTCCGGCGGCAACGGCTGCTCCTTCCGGCGCTTCGGCGGGCAGCACCAGGGCAAAATACTATCAGCCCCAGGAGAACGAAACCGTTACCATAATGGTCTACATGATTGCAACAGACCTTGAAAGCAACTACGGAATGGCCACCTCAGACCTTCAGGAGATGCTCAGCGGCATCAAAAGCATTCCTGACAATGTGAATCTTATTGTATATGGCGGAGGCTGCAAAAACTGGCAGAACAATATGTTCTCCAACAGCCAGAATCTCTGCTATAAGCTGGGGAACAATTCCATGAATCTCCTCTATGAAGACGGAGACAAGGTTATGACAGACCCTGATACTCTCGGCCAGTTCATAAGATATTGCCGCAAGAATTATCAGGCCAACAGGAATATTCTAATTCTTTGGGACCACGGCGGCGGCTCCGTGACGGGCTACGGCTATGATGAAAGGCACAAAAATTCCGGTTCCATGGACCTTGACGGCATAGCCGAGGCACTGGAAACCGGCGGAGTAAAGTTTGACTGGATAGGCTTTGATGCCTGCTTAATGGCAACGGCGGAAACAGCCCTCACTCTTGACGATTGGGCAGACTACATGATTGCCTCAGAGGAGTCTGAGCCGGGCATAGGCTGGTATTATACCAACTGGCTCAGCATGATATGCGCCAATCCCTCGGTAGATACACTTGAGCTCGGCAAAAAGATTGTTGATGATTTTGTTGATGTGTGCAATCAGAAATGCCGGGGGCAGGACACAACCCTTTCCGTGACGGACCTTGCGGAGCTTTCCTCAACTCTTCCCAAGGCCCTCAGCGCATTTGCGGAGGATACCCTTTCTCTCATTAACAACAGCAATTATAAAACCGTTGCAACGGCAAGAAGCGGGGCTAAGGAGTTTGCATCCTCCTCAAAGATTGACCAGGTTGACCTGAGTCACCTTGCATACAACATGAATACCGAAGCGGGAAAAGAGCTTACCCAGGTTATTTCTTCCGCAGTTAAATATAACAGGACCTCAAGCACGGTGCAGAATGCCTATGGGCTTTCCATCTACTTCCCCTTGAGAAGCCTCAGCACGGTTGACACCGCTGTTAAAACCTATTCCGAAATAGGCATAACAGACAGCTACACAAGATGCATTCAGGGCTTTGCCGCAGCAGCTGCCAGCGGACAGGCAATGAGCGGAGGCTATTCCTCGCCCTACAGCATCTTAAGCGGACTAAGCGGCTACAGTTCTTCCTCTTCTTCCTACAGCTCCTACGGCAGCGTGGGCTCAGAGGTTATGTATTCAATCCTTCAGAGCATGCTCAGCGGGAGAGATCTGGGCAATGTGAAGGGGCTCACTGAGAAGAACAGCTCCTTCCTCTCGGGAGCGCTCCAGGGCAACGCCTTCTATAAGGCAGCAGTTGACCCAAAAGCTCTTGCCCAGACCCTGGCAGACAATCAGTTTGACCCCAATCTCCTTGTTTGGACAAGGAACAGCGAGGGGCAGTATACAATCAGCCTCCCGGAGGACCAGTGGTCTTTGATAACGGAGCTGAAGCAGAACCTGTTTTATGACGACGGAGAGGGCTACATAGATCTGGGACTTGATCTCACCACCGACTGCTTCACAAAGAGCGGAGAGCTTGTGGGCGAATACAGCGGTTACTGGCTGGGGCTCGGTGACTGGACCTGCGCCTACTACCTTGAGTCTGAGGTGACCGATGAGGAGGGCAATCTCACCATAAGCGGGAGAATACCTGTTCTGTTCAATGAACAGAGGGGATATCTTAAAGTGCAATGGGTAAACAACGGAGATGCCGAAATTCTCGGCTTCATGCCCAACTATTCCGATGAAGACTCCTCTGTGAGCTCAAAGCTTATTTCAGCGGAGGATTTCAAAGCGGAGGATTCAATCGTTCTCATTGCCGACTACTATGACTATTCCGGAAATTATCAGGACACCTATAAAATCAGCGATGTGATACTCTGGGGCGAGGGACTCACCGTCTGCGATCTTGAGCTGCAGGATCCGGAATACGGTAGCGCCTGCTACATGATTACAGACATTTATAACCAGACCTTCTGGACACCGGTTCTTTCTTAAGGAAGGAAACAGAGAAATTTTTGTTTACATTTAAAACATAAGGTAGTATATTACTGAAGTATTTTTTGCAGCCGTAACAGGCAGGAGATGATTATATGAGAGTAACAGGAACATGCTCAAGAGGACTTCGCGCCCCCATAATCCGGGAGGGAGACGATATATGCAGCATCGTGTGCGACACGGTGATGGCAGCGGTTGAAAACGGAGAGTTCACCGTTCGTGACAGAGATGTTGTTGCAATGACAGAGGCAATCGTTGCCCGCGCCCAGGGAAACTATGCAACCGTTGACGACATTGCAAAGGATGTTAAGGAAAAGCTCGGCGGAGGAACAGTGGGGCTTGTGTTCCCCATACTTTCAAGGAACCGTTTTGCAGTCTGCCTCAGAGGAATTGCAAAGGGAGCAGAGAAAATCGTTCTCATGCTGTCATACCCCTCAGATGAGGTTGGAAACCATCTTATTGATCTCGACAGTGTGAGCGAAAAGGGGGTTGACCCCCTCAGAGATGTTCTCTCCCTGGAAAAATACAGAGAGCTTTTTGGCTATAGGGTGCACCGCTTCACGGGAGTTGACTATGTTGACTACTATAAAGAGGTTATTGAGCAGTCGGGAGCCGAGGCGGAGATTATTTTTGCTAACAATCCTGCCGCAATCCTTTCCTACACAAAGAATGTCCTCTGCTGCGACATCCATACCCTTCCCCGCACAAAACGGGCAATAAAGGAAGCAGGTGGAGAAAGGGTCTTCGGCCTTGACGAAATTCTCTCCTCTCCGGTGGACGGCAGCGGTTATAACGAGGAATACGGTCTCCTGGGCACCAACAAGGCCACTGAAGACAGAGTAAAGCTCTTTCCGAGAGACTGCGGTCCCCTGGTTGAGAGCATTCAGAAAAGGCTCTTCGAGCTGACAGGGAAAACAGTTGAGGTTATGGTATATGGAGACGGAGCCTTTAAGGACCCGGTTGGGGAAATCTGGGAGTTTGCAGACCCTGTGGTTGCCCCGGCCTATACCTCCGGCCTTGAGGGAACCCCCAATGAGCTTAAAATCAAATATCTGGCAGATAATCAGTTTTCAGAGCTTGAGGGCGAGGAGCTGAAGGAAGCCATAAAGGGCCAGATTGAGAAAAAGGACAGAGACCTTGTGGGTCAGATGGCCTCCCAGGGCACAACGCCCCGCCGCATAACAGATCTGATTGGCTCTCTGTGCGACCTGACCTCCGGCTCCGGAGACAAGGGAACCCCCATTGTCTACATCCAGGGCTATTTCGACAATTACACAACAGAATAATGAAAACAGGAGCGGTCGGTGACTGCTCCTGTTAAACTTTATTTCGGATTTTATTTTTTAGCTTCAGAGTGAGCTTTACAGCAAAGGTTATTAAGAAAACTGCAGAGGCTGAAAACATCACCGCGGAGTGGAGAAGGCAGAGGGCTGCCTTTGAAAGGGCATAGCGGGCAGCGTTTTCCCAGGAAGGATAGGAAACGGCGCCGGAAATTGAAAGAGAAGAAATGTCCTTTGCGGTTGCAGCGAGATTTTTCAGGGAAAAGCGGCTGCTGTTTTCAAGGATTTCTCCTCCCTCGTGGGGGAATTTTTCGCTGACAAGATTAAGGGCGAAATTCTTTACGGGGTTGGGCATGCAGAGCTCGTAGCAGCTTATTGCGGGGGAGGAGGCCGTCAGATAAGAGTAGCTGTCATAAAGCATGTAGAGGCAGAGGGAGGAGGAGTCCGCCTTTTTGCTGGCCGCATCAGTCTCCTGCTCCACAACGCCGGAGACATAGAAGGTCTCTCCGCCGGCTTTAATTGTGAGCCCGGCCACATCTGAGCTGCCGAAGAGAAGCCAGGCAAGCTCTTCGTTGAGAAGGACGGTGTCCCGGGAGAAGTCCTCTTCGCTTATGTAGGAGCCGGAGAGCAGCTTCAGGGGATGAAACTCAAAGAAGCTTCCGCCGACGGCAATGACTCCGGAGGTTGTTGAGGCCCTGTCTGATGAGACGGTGAGGCTGCCGCTGCAGCTGTAGGCATCGATGAAGGGGACGGGGTCTGTTTGGTAGGAGGCGGCATCCAGGGCAGTCATGAGAGCGGTTCTGAAGGAGTTTACGGTTTCTGTTCCGGTTTCAGCTGAGGGTGGGAGGAAAACCGAAAGCTGAGAAAATTCGGCATCACCTTCACCCTGCCAGCGTTCTGCTTCAAGCTGGGAGGAGAGGAGACTGCAGTAATGCTCCGTTCTGAAGGCAAAGAAAAGCCCGGAAATCAGAAAGGAGGCAAAGAGGAGGAGCGATATTCTGTTTTTTTGAAGGAGCTTTTTCACCCTGCGGCAGCAAGAGCGACCTGGTCACCGCTGCTGAGGGGAGCGGAGGAGGTTGTTACAACAAAGTCACCGTTTGAAAGGTTACCGCTGACGGCATGATAATTATCGTCTGAGGCGAGGACCTCAACCGGAACTCTGGAGACAAAATATCTGTTTCCAAGGGCATTGTTTTTTGAGGTTACGAGAAGGACAAAGTAGCCGTTTGAATCCTGGCGGAGGGCGCTTTTGGGAATTACAAGCTCGTAGCTTGCGCTCTTTTCGCCAACGGAAATCGTGAGCTCGGAGCCGGCGCTTACATCGCCCTCAATTGTGAAGGTGACGAGCTTTTTGTTCTGAGGGTCCTTGGGGTCTACCTTGATGGAGGTTATTTCCGCGCTTATCTGGCTGCCCCAGTAGAAATTCTGGACAGTGGCAGTGTCACCGACCTTGAGGCGTTTTGCCTGATCATTAGTGACGGAGGAGGACATGGAATAGCCCAGGTCGGGAACCTCGATTATGCAGAGGACATCATCCTTGGCAACCTTTGAACCGGGGGAGGCTGAAATTGAGGTTACTGTGCCGGAGATGGGAGCTGTGATTGCGTTTTCCTCACCGCCCTGAAGGTTGGCAACCTTTTCTTCTGCTTTTTTGATTTTACTCTGGAGCTGGAGGACATTTATATAATTGCTGTAGGAGGTTTGACCGTTTGAGGAGGAGGTGTTGGCATAGGCCTCCTCTGCGGCAGCAAGAGCATTTTCCGCCTGCTCAAGGGCTGTTTTTGCGGCCTGGAGACTGTCTGAATAGAGGGAATTGTCATTAAGCATGGCATCATATTTTGACTTTAAGGTGTTATAGCTTTCAAGGGCCTGGGATATGAGCTCATCGGCATGGGAAACCTTGGCAGAGTAGATTTCAAGGGCGTTTTCAAGCTTGGCTTCAAGATCTTTGAGATATTGGGCATAGGCTTCTTCCTTGACCTTTTCCTGCTCGGTTTTTACGGCTTCATAATTTGAATATGCGGCATCGGCTGCAGTTTTTGCTGCTTCAAGGGCTTCGGGATTAGTGTAATGAGCGTTATATTCTTCGAGGGCCTTGTTATAATCATATTGAGCGTCGCTCAGGGCGGTTGCTGCGGAATTAATGGAGGCCTCGGAGGGAGCCGTGCTGCTGCTTGCCTGGGCGCGCATGAGGTCATATTGGAGGGATTCAAGCTCGGAAAGGGCCGCTTCAAGCTCCTCACTGGTTTCAGCCATTACGAAGAGAACATCGCCCTCGTTTACCTCTGCGCCCTCCTTTGCCTTTACGGAGGCAACGGTGGTTGTGCCGGGGGCCTTGATTTCAGTTTTCCCGATTGAGGAGACAGTGCCGGTGCAGCGGATTTTGGCGGTTATCGTGCCGCTTTGGGCAGCAGAGGTTGAAACCTCCGGAAGGAGGCGGTTGCTGATTGTGTTTGAGAAGAAGGTGAGCAGCAGCAGGATAAGAAGAAAGATTATTGCTGCAGACTTGACCCATTCTCTGTTTAGCTTTCTGTTTTCCATTTTTTAACCCTTTACACTGCCTGAATTTGCGGCAATGCCTTCCACGAGGTACTCCTCACCGTGCAAAAACAGCAGCAGCGAGGGAATCATATATACGGTGGCCATTGCAAAGGCAAGGCCGATTTCACCGGAATTTATGTTGCTTAAAAAGACGGAGAGAGGCTGAGACTCGGCATCCTCAAGGAGAATGAGAGGCTGCTCAACCATGTTCCAATAGTCAATGAATACAAGAATCGCAATTGAGTATAGAGCGCTTCTGCACTGGGGAAGGCAGATTTTTGAGAAAATCTGGAATTCCGTTGCCCCGTCAACCTTTGCGGCCTCAATGAGGGAATAGGGGATGCGGCGCATGAACTTTGTGAGCAGGAAGACGGAGAAGGGGGCGAAGATGCCGGGGAGTATTATGCTCCACTTTGTGTTGATTATCCCAAGCCAGCTGCAGACAAGATAGTTGGGCACGAGAGTGACCTGATAGGGCATGAGCATGAGGATTACATAGAAAAAGAATATGCCGCTTCTTATTTTCCCCCGCCAGCGGGTGAAGCTGTAGGCCGCAACGGAGGCAACCGCCAGCTGAAAGATTACTATGGGGACAACCAAAATTACGGAGTTCCAGAATTTAAGGAGATATTCCGGAGATTTTATGAGACCGGAAACGTATTGGGAGAGGGTGACCTTGTCGGGAATGAACTTGAGATTGACTGTTTTTGAGATGAAGCCGCCGTTTGTGCTTGAAAAAACCATGCCGTAGTTGGAATTGATCTCGCTTTCAGACATGAAGGAATTCGTTACTGTCAGAACGGTGGGCAGGAGGAAGGCGAGGGAAAAAATGAGGCATAGAAGGAACATGACGGAGCGGGAGAAATATTTTTTCTTTTTCATCCTTCAATATCCTTTCCGAAGCGGTCCTCTGCCCAGAAGAGGAGCAGAATGACAAAAACCATTACGATGGCCATTATTACCGCCGCAGCAGACAGCTTCTGATAGTCAAGGCTTTTAAAGGTGTTGTTCATGAAATGCTGGAGCATGTAGAGAGACTCATAGGGATAGTCCCCGGCAAGAAGATATACCTCACGGAAAACCTTGAAGGAATTTATTAGGGAGAGTATGGTTACAAAAAGGATGGTGGGGGAGAGGTAGCGAAGCTTTAGATTGAAGAAAATGTAGGCCTCGGAGGCTCCCTCAACCCGGGCAACCTCTATAAGATTGGTGGGGATGTTTGAAAGACCGGCCATGAAAAGAATCATGTTGTAGCCAAGATTTTTCCAGAGGAAGAGGAGGACCACCACAATCTGGGCATGGTCACTCAGGAGCCAGTCGTAATTAATGTTGAAGAGCTGGTTTACTGTTCCGTTCACATTGAAAAGCACCTGCCAGATGAGAACCACGGAGGCAACAGGAACCATCATTGGAGAGAGGAAAAAGGAACGGAACCAGGATTTGCACGGGATGCGGGATTCAAGCATCACTGCAAGCCCCAAGGCAAGAACCACCGCCAGGGGAACTGCGATTAAGGAGAAATGAAGGGTGTTCTTTGAGGCAAGGAGAAAGGCCGAGTTTTTGAAAAGGTTAACAAAGTTCTGAAGACCCACAAAGCTTTTGGAGGCGGTGCCGTCTATGAGGGAATAATAAACAACAACACCGAAGGGCAGAATGAAAAACAGGGCAACTCCAAGCAGACTTGGGGACAGAAAGCAGAGACTTTGAAAAAAGTCTCTGCGTCGGTATTGTTTTTTTGCTTTTTCAGCGCTGTTCATTAACGTATATATTCGCCTTGCTCTGGATGAGCCTTGAAACCTCTTCAACGCTCTTCTGCCCGGCAAAGAAGGCCTGGGCCTGTTCTTCGATTATTTCAAGAATGCTGCTGTCCTGACTGTAGACCCGGGTTGTTGTTTCAATGAGCTGATCTATTTTTGAGGCCTGCTCCTCGGAAAGAGCATAGAGCTCGGTATATTCTCCGCTTGAATTCACAAAGGCATATTTGCTCATGGGGAGCTTTTCACCATTTTCGTCGAGAAGGTAGTTGCCGGAGGAGTCCTTCTGATAGTCGATTCTGGTTGCCTCCTGGCGCATCTCGTTATAGAGGGAACGACTCAGGGGGAAGGCCCACTGCTCTTCCATATAGTCCTTGGTGAAGAAGGTTTTGAGGAACTCCCAGGCGCCCTCTTTGTTTTCACAGCTTGCGCTCATGGCATAGCCGGTGTTGAAAACAATCATGTTTCCGCTACCGCTTGTTGTGGGATAGCCCACATAGGTGACATCTCCGCCGAAGTTTACGGAGTCGTAGAAGGCAGAGTCGAAGCCGTAGAGAGAGGAGGTCTGAAGCATCTGAAGACCCTGGGCGATTCGGCTTTCGGAGGTTGAGGTGTAGTCATAGTTATCCCAATCATATTCCTCGGGGAACTGGGCGGCAAATTTGAGAATGGAATAAAATTCCTCGTTTTCAAAGTCTACCTCACCGGTGGACCAATTCACAAACTCATCGAGAGAGACAGCGAGACAGTTGAGAAGGACAGTGTCTCTGTCGGTATATTCCTCGAAGGGGGTGCAGCCCTCGGGCATGAGAGAAAGGGCTTCGTTAAGAGCTTCATAGCTCCAGCCGGGCTCATCTCCAACTATTGAGGAGGCTCCGATGACGGTTTTAATGTAGAAAGTGGAGGGGGTTATGAAGAGCTTGCCGTTGTATTTTGCGGCTTCAAGTATGTTTTCGAAGAAGTCTGAAACGTCAATGTCAGGGTCGGAGTTCATGTATGGGGTCAGGTCTTCAAGGAGACCCTTGGCGCTGAGCTGCTGGACGGGAAGATTGTTGAGATAGAGAATGTCCGGCACATTGCCGGCGAGAATCTCCGTTGTGAGCTTTGTGATGCCGGCGGAATAGTCTTCATCGGTGTTGTATTCGGAGTAGTCAAGAATTTTTATGCGGTAGTCCGGATTGGAGCGGTTGAAGCTTATGACAAGATTGGTGAGGGAATAGTCACTGTATTCCGTTGCAAGGGTGAGCTCCGTTTTTTGGGCAACGCTGCTGCTTGGCACCTGCTTCAGGGTTGTGAGGGCAAGGGTGAAGGACTCGGTGCGGCTGTTATATTCGTTGGAGGCATAGGTGAGGCTGCCGTCTTTTGAGACATGGCAGGAGGAGAAATTGTCCGGATTAACATCGCAGTCTATGAGATTGATGAGCTTTTCGGACTCATTACTGTCTATATCCCAGTAATAGAGATATTGGCCGTTGACAAAATAGATGGTATGGTTTTCGTCGCCAGGGAAGCAGCTGTAGCTCCAGACATCCTTGGGCAGGGCAACAGACTCGCTCAGCCTGCCGTTTTCAAGAACGGAGAGCTCTGTGCCGGAGGTGCCGGAGAGGAAAACCGCAATGCGCCCGTCGGGCAGGGTTGTGAGAGTGTCGATATAATTTTCGGATGAGAGAGTATAGACCTCTTCGCCATCAAGGCTTATGGCCCTGAGGGCATCTCCGGAGGAGATGAGCAGATTGCCATCTTCATCCTGACACATGCCGGGGAGATATTCATTTTCCCCAATGCTGAATTCGGAGCGGGAAATTTCGCTTCCGTCGGGATTGAGGCGGCGGAGAATAATGGTCTGCTCATAGAAATAGTGGGAATCGTAATCGGCAGAATACCAGTCTACATCGGGGGCATCGAACCAGCCGAGGCAAAGGTCTTCTGCAACGAGAAGGGTTCCGTCGTCGCAGAGGCGGAGACCGGAAAGATAGGAATAGGACCAGGGATTGTACATGCCTTCGCCTATCTCCGGAGCGGAGCTGGGCTCGAAGGCGGTGAGCTTTTCCATTTTGCCGGAATAGTCGATAAAATAGAGGAAGGACTGGGTTATGTTCAGCTGGCCCTCGTATTCATATTCCTCTCCCTCACGGAGCTCACGCTGACCGACAACCTCGTCCATTGCGCCGTAGAGGCCGCTGTCTGAATAGGCGAGGATTGAGAAATAGGCGCTGTCGTCAAGAACGGCGATTTCTTTGTATTCAGAGGTCCAGACATATTCAGGAGCAGAGGTCTGCTGGGCGGCAGAGCTGCTTTCGGAGCTTTTGGAGCTGCCGCAGGCGGCAAGGGCAAAAAGCATGATTATTGAAAGAAAGAGAGAAAGGGCTCTTTTCATATTTTGTCTCCTTTATGCTTTTGTGGTGAGAAAAATGATAGCACGAATAATTGAATTAACTGTGAACAGAGAGAAAAGAAGCTGTTAACTGAAGAGGAAGGCCTTGAGAAAATGAATGAGCAGGAAGATGAGGACGGTTCCTCCGGCAGTGAACAGGAGGACCTTCGGACTCAACAGCTTTTTGAGCGGTGTTCCGGGCAGAACTGCCTTTGCAACACCGGAGTATGCGGTGAGTAGGGCGATTATTGAAAACACTGCGGCGGCAAGCGCTCTGAAAAAGGCGGGAAGAGAGACGCAGAGGAAGCTGTATGCACACCAAAGGAGGGATAGAATTATGAGGACAATTCCAAGTGAAATGCAGAGCCTGACCCACAGCTTTCTGGAAGAAAACCAGAGGGAAAAGGATGATTTCTTTTTCTTTTCCTCTTCGGGGAGGGCAAGATCATCATCACTGCTGTCCTCAGGGAGGTCAGGCAGGACAAAGCCTACCGCAGGAGGAGGCGCCCTGTCAACAAAGTCCTGAGGGAGGCCGGAGGGAGAATTGAAGAGGCCCCCTAAAAGTATGCCTGCAGAGGCAGCCAGCGCAGCGGCAGATTTCTTCAGTTTTTCAACATTTTTTTCAGCCATAATCCAAGATATTATACTATATTATGGGTTAGCTTGCAAGAAGAGGAAAAATAAGATATAATACAAAAACTATGAGAAAAAAGCTTTTAAGAAAAATAACAGGAGCTGCCCTTGCGCTTTTTCTGCTGGCAGGAGCTGTGCCCTGCTGCGCTCACGCTTCAACAATTGCAGAAGATGCTGCAAACCTGCTGATTAAATACCCGGAGGAGCCGGGGGAGATTGCGGACGAGGTGTATTCCCGCCTTATGGAATTTTACGATAATCCCCTAATTGTCTGCGCCTTCATGGGAAACATGTATAGAGAGTCTGACATGACTCCCTGGCGCTGGGAAGGGGACGACAGCGACGACGGCTCATATTCGGCAAAGCTGAACGAGACTATTATGCCGGATTTGGGCTGCCCTGACGATATGACCAGATATTACTTCACCCATTTCAGTTATATGACGGGGCTTTACGGCTTCGGTCTCTGCCAGTGGACAGACATTGGAAGAAAGCTCTTAATGTATGACATGGCAGTGGAGACGGGGCGAAGGCTGGACGATGTTTCCCTCCAGTGCGACTTTCTCATTTGGGAGATGCAGAATCATTACCCGGAGCTGGATGAGGAACTGAGGGAGATTGAGGAGCTGGACGTACTCTGCAACAGGATCGCCAGCACCTATGAGCGCTGCCACCCGGGGCAGATGAGCATTACCGTGCGCTATGCATATGCGGCATATTACTATGAGCAGTATACGGGGGAGGTGTATGAGCCGTGAAAAAAATGACTTCTTTATTATTGTGCATGCTGCTTGTTTCCTGCATTCCGATGCCGGCGCTTGCAGACACAGCGCAGCCGGCTTCGGTTATATATGCGGTTCATTCCAACAATGAGATTATTGAAGATTCCGAAGAGGAATATTTCATTGAATATGACGGGCAGGGGAGAATTCTCAAAGCGGACTCAATTATTTACGGCGACTGGGAGAGATATACAAGACCGGAGCTTATTTACTCTGTGATTACCCCGGGGATAGACGAATACAGCTATGACGAGGCGGGAAACATCTCCGCAGTGACCAGATACAACGAGGAGGGAGAGCTGCGCTTCAGAGTTCTCTACCGCTATGACGAGCAGGGAAGACTCTCAAGGGAGATTTACACCTCAGGGGACGAAAGGGTTATAGCCAACTACACATATAGCGAGGAGACCGGCCTGGCGGAGAGCGTTGTGAGGCACAAGAGCACCCACGATGTGACGATTAAATTCAGCTACAGCGGCAGCGGAAAGCTTAAGGGCCTTCGGCTGAAAGAAGAGATTGGAGCAATGAGCGGGTCCTGGTATTCGGAGATCGGTTATGACGGGGACGGGATGAAAAACATACTTGTTTCAGCACCCAATCTCCTTGACGAGGGGACCTACTTTGAATTTACCTATGACGAGAGCGGGAGAATGGAGACAGTGAAATTCACCCAGGGCTACTTTGGTAGCGACTATACCTTAACTTATAAATATTAAAGCAAGCAGCTGCGGAATTCCGCAGCTGCTGATGATTTCAGGGAGCTTATTCTTTGACTTTTCTGATCACTTTTTCAAAGCGCTCATTGTCATATATAACGGGGACGGGATAGGTTGGGTTGGCTTCAGCCTTGGCCCAGGCAACCATTTGGGGAATGTCCTTTTCCTCAATGGGGAGGCGGGCAGGGATTCCCATTCTCTCATTCATTGCATAAATTTCGGCAATGAAGGCCTTGGCTCTTGTTTCAACACTGCCGCAGCAGCAGACGCCGCTTATTGCTGCAAGATGGGAGAGCTTGTCGTATACGGCGGCGCCGTAGTCCTCAAGGACTATGGGGAGAATGACTGCGTTTGCAAGACCGTGGGGAGTGTTGTAAAGGCCACCGAGAGTATGGGCGATGGCATGCACATTACCCACACCGGAGCGGCCGAAGCTCCAGCCGGCCTTGTAGGCAGCCTCCATCATGCGCTCTCTGGCCTCCATGTCTTCAGGGTTATTGTAGGCCCGCTCAAGATATTTGAAGATGAGGACCGTGGCCTCCTCGGCAAAGCGTACTGAGTCTTTTGTGCGGTTTGTTATGCAGAGATAGCTTTCCACGGCATGAGTGAGGGCATCCATGCCGGTGGTGGAGGTGGTTTTGGAGGGAAGGTTCACAGTGAGCTCAGGATCCATGACGGCATAGGGAGGGATTATGACAGGGTCCATTATGGGGTATTTATGGCGGGTTTCACTGTCTGTTATGACGGCGGCCATGGTGGTTTCGGAGCCTGTTCCGGAGGTTGTGGGAACGGCGAGGAAGGGGGGAAGCTTTTTGAGAACCCGGAGAAGACCGGCAAGGCTGTTAAGGTCTTTCCCGGGCCTTGTGCAGAGACAGGCTGCGCCCTTTGCAGCATCTATTGCGCTGCCTCCGCCTATTGCCAGAAATCCGTCGCAGCCGTTGGAGAGGTACATATCCCGGATGGCATAGACTATTGAGCTGGTGGGATTTGCCTGAACCTCGCTGTAGTGCAGGGCTTCTATGCCGGCAGCTCTGATGCTTTCGATTATTTCGGGGGCGATGCTTTTGCCCACATGCCTTCCCGTTACAACCAGGACCTTTTTTACCCCCAGCTCTTTAAGAAGCCCAGGGATTTCTCTGCGGCAGCCGGCACCGGTTACAGGCTTTGCCTTTGGCCAGCTGAGGAATCTGCTTGCGGCGCTTAAAACAAACTGGGCAGCTCTGTTTTGGATGACATATAAAGAATACATATTTAGCCTCCTTTTTGAATTTTGTTGTGATTTGTTGGTTGAATAATACTACAATTCCCGCCCGATGACAATAATCAGGGAGGATTTTGCTCTTTAATTTTTGGGTATAATCTGATATCATGTTGCGGTAAAGAAAAGAGAGGCAGATTTGAATATGAACTATATGAATGAATATGCAAGGAGGCTTAAAACAGCCGAGGAGGCAGTTGAGCTGGTTAAATCCGGGGACTGGGTGGATTACGGCTCAAACAACTCCATGCCCTTTGAATTGGATGCAGCGTTGGCAAAAAGAAAGGATGAGCTGCAGAGAGTTAAGGTGAGGGGCAATCTCTGCCCGGGACCCATTCAGATTATTGAATGCGACCCGGAGATGGAGCATTTTGTTTATAACACCTGGCACTGCGGAGCCTATGAAAGAAAAATGTGTGCCCAGGGCAGAGCATTTTTCTCGCCCATGCTGTTTCGCAATCTGGAGTGGTATTACAGAAATTTCATAACGGTTGACGTTGCAATGCTGCGGGTTTCGGAGATGGACGGGGAGGGCTGGTTTTCTCTTTCGGGGGCAGCGGGGGCAGTTTCCCCGGCGGTTATGGCTGCGAAAAGGATTATTCTTGAGGTGAACCCGTAGATGCCATTTATTTCCGGCGGGGAGGAGACAAGGGTTCACATTTCCCGGG
>R03__coassemble_211_pt1 | contig 36692 bp, 32 predicted proteins | sample R03__metabat2_low_PE_030 | metagenome-assembled genome bin R03
GAGCTTTTCCTTTCTTGAGAGCTTTTTAATGTGCCATTCCCGGCTCATGGCCTCCTGCTTTGTTTCAAATTCCTCGTGATAAACAAGCTCTGCGGGAAGCTTTGAACGGACGCATTTTGAGCCCTTCCCCGAATTGTGCATTGCAAGCCGGCGGGAAAGGTCTGAGGTATAGCCGCAGTAGAGGGAACCGTCATTCAGCTTGAGTATATATGTGTAATACATGATAATATAAAGTATATAATAAAACAGCGGATTTGACTATTATTTTTCGAAGATTTACATTATAATTGATTCAAACGAACTGACCATAGGAGGAAAAAATGGCATATAAATCCGAAAACAAGCTGGAGATTCTTCTCATAAGAGATTTTCTCATTAAAGAAACCGATGCTGAGCACCCGGCCTCCGTCCATGATATTGCAAATATGCTCTCAGAGCACGGCATCACAAGCGACAGAAGGACGATTTACTCAGCAATAGCCCTGCTTAGAGATGATTATGGGCTGGATATCGTCACCAAGGGCTATAAACACTTTGTTTCCTCCCGGGACTTTGAGCTTGAAGAAATCAAGCTGCTGGTTGACATGGTGCAGTCCTCAAATTTCATAACTCTTCACAAAACCGAGGAGCTTATTGAAAAGCTGAAGGGCCAGGTCAGCATTCATCAGGGAGCGGCACTTGGCAGAAGGATATATGTCCGGCAGAGGATAAAGAGCAAAAATGAGAGCGTTTATATTAACATAGACCGCATATCCGATGCCATCAACAGAGACAAAAGAATATCCTTCAGATATTTTCGATATAACATTAAAAAGGAAAAAGAGCTCCGCCATGGAGGGAAAATACATATTGTCAGTCCCTTCGCCCTCATCTGGGTTGACCAGAACTATTATATGCTGGCCTACGACAGTGAAAACAGGGAAATGCGCCATTACAGAGTAGACAGAATGACGGAGCTTTCAATCTGCAGAGAAAAGCGGATCGGCAAAGACCGTTTTGAAAAAACCGACATGTCAACCTACACGAACCGGGTTTTCTACATGTTCACAGGTAAGGAAACAACGGTTAAGCTCAGATGCAAAAGCTTCACTGCCGATGCAATAATAGACCGTTTTGGAGAAGATGTTATGCTCATCCCCGACGGAGAGGATTATTTCACGGTTGCCGTCTGCGTTGCTGTGAGTACCCAGTTCTTTGCCTGGCTCTCCCCCTTTGGGAAAGACATTGAAATTCTCGGCCCTGAAAATGTCCGCCGGCAGATGGGGGAGCACATGAAGTCAATCGCGGAAATGTATATCTCCTGTAAGTGACAGAAATTCCTTCACTGCAGCGGGAGCTCCTGCAAGTATTGAGGGCTTTGAAGAGTCATAGGGAAGGGCAGAGCCGTCAATCTGTAGGCAGACTGCCCCCGCTTCCTCGGCAATCAACACGCCCGCTGCATAATCCCAAAGGGAGAGATAAAGCTCAGCGTATATCCCGGCCCGGCCTGCGGCAACAGAGCAGAGATCAAGCTCGGCAGAGCCCTGCCTTCTCAAATCGAGGCTGTTTTTCAGAGCCAGCTCTGCAAGCCTCAATGTGCTGTCCAACAGCTCGGGGGAATAGGGAGCGGTGCCAATGAGGAAAAGGGAGTCGTTAAGTCCGTAAGCCGGCACATGCAGCACCTTGCCGTTCAGCCATGCTCCCCGGCCCTTGAGAGCCGAAAACATTTCGCCAACAAAGGGATTATATACGGCCGCAGCGCATATTTCTCCCTGCCGCCCGTAGGCAACGGAAATGCAGCTGTGGTTCATGTGCATTTTAAAATTCATGGTTCCGTCAATGGGATCGATAATGAACAGCTCGTCGGCCTCCAGGCTGTCGGGCTGTTCCATTTCCTCGCAGAAGAAATGGGCTCCGGGACAAAGAGCTGAAAGCCGCTCAATCAGCATGCTCTGAACATTAAAATCATATTGGGTAACAATGTTTTTTTCGGAGCCCTTATCCACAGAGGAAATATTATCGGCCTCAAGAAGCAGCAGACCGCACTCCCGCTCCGCCTCGCAGATTTCTTCAAGTATTTCTTCAATATTTTTGCAGTTCATAATCATATTCCACCTCAAGATTTGTTAAGCTGATTATGCGCTTGTTTGTGTTTTCGAATTCTTTATAATTTGGTATATCGGTCGGACGGACACAGAGCCTGATGCGATGCCGAGACCATAGTCAGACCGCTCCCTGATTGATAACATACTATAAAGTGTATCGTGATTACGAAAGACTGTATTTTGTCCCGCGTCCGATTCCAATCTGTTTAACATAACCGTCCGAAATCAATGTATTCAATACTCGGATGGTCTTGTCTTTACTCCAAATGCATGAATTTGCAATCTCTCTGCTTGAAAGAATTCTTCCACCTGTTAAAGCATTAAGAACCTTTTCCCCGTCTGTATTAACCCTTGCTCTCTGAGATAATATTGGAAGCACAACAACAACTGAGCTGTCATAAACCTCAAATTGCGGTTTTATCGCGCTGTCTTCGTAAGATTCAATAATTCTTCTGACTCCGGTGCCGAACATTTCTATGTAGTGCATGCGGAAAAACAGATTTCCCAGAATGGGATTTCTAAGGCTGGAGATGCTTCCGCGCAGGTATTCTTCTTTTGAAATACCTCCCGGCAATCCGCCAGGAGAAAATATTTCAATTCTGTCGGGATACATAGACACACGAATATTGGCCTTCACATCCCATGTCCTGTGTACCAGCGCATTCGCAATTGCCTCACGGAAGGCCTCCTCCGGAATCATGTTTATAGTAACTCGTTCAAATCCTTCCACTTTCTCATACTGATAATATCTTTTGAATATGCTTACCGCATCATCATATTGCTTTAGGATAGACTCACCCGAAAAAGTTTCACGGTCCAAAATTTCGCTGACTGATTTCCCAAAGCGCGCCACATCAATTCCGGGAAATGTATTTTTATCAGCAAGCAAAGCGGCAGCTTTGTTCAGGCTTCCGGCTTTTGTATACAGGCCAAAGGTTCTGAGCATATCATCTGTCAGCTCTGAAATCCCAAGCTTTTCAACCAGCATCTTCTCAAGATATGCAAACTTAAGTCCATCCTCCTCCGCCGCAAGCTCCTCATAATACAGATTGCTGCCCTCAAGCGTAAGTCTTTTTAATTCAACAGAATCCACCTCTATGGTAGCGGTATCGCTTCTTCGATATGCTTTTCCTTTATAGAGATAGGGCTTGTATCTCCCTTCGCTTACCGTGAGAGTGATTACATTGTTTTTCCTGTTGACGCTCAGAGTGTAGTCCGGCTTGGGGGAAATACTGTCGTTGATTCGGTTTTCAATATCCAGACGCCCTTGCTCAGGATTATCGATTCCGCAAATTTCCCCATTATCCATAACCCCGAATTCTATGACGCCACTGCTAAAGTTAGCAAATGCACTGACGGTTTTAAGGAAAGTATTTGAGATTTCCTGTTTATATTCGAGAGTTTTTGTTTCTTTCATAATTAAGCACCTCCAGGGTGATGGAATTGTAGCATAAAAGCTTCGCAAATGCAACGGTAAATTTATCGTTGCATTTACGAAGTAAAATGGCATCTTAAAGTCCCTTGATAGTAAATCATGTTTATTCGTGAACAAAATTTATAAATGCTGCCAAAAGCAAGCATATTTCATCGTTTACCGGAACTTGTTTATCTGGCGAGTGACAATTCAGCAGATATTCATCATGGTATAATCTTGAGCTGCAGAGCAATCTGCGGCTTAATTTTTCGCCCTGTCAGTTGATTTTTCAGTTGTTCCGGCTTCAAAGTTATGGTATTATGAGCTTGCGACACAATCTTATATTGCGACAAACACAGGGAATCATTTTTATTTCGGTAAAAATGCATTCTCCACTTTTGCTTTCCTTGTGTTTGTCAAAAGATTGTGTCGCAGCAAACGGAGCTCTGCGTTTTTCGTGCAGTACCTCCGGGTGCTGCACTTTTTTATTTTTTAGGAGGAAAAATCATGGAGTTCGCAATCTTTTTAGTCGCAGTTCTGATTATCGCACTGGCATACTTTATCGCAAAGGAATTTGCATTTATTGCTGCGGAAAAGGGATATCCTCAGAAAAAGTATTTCTGGTGGACATTTTTGCTTGGAGCCTTCGGTATGCCGATGGTTATTGCATTGCCTGACAAAAAGGCAAGATTGGCAGAAAATTATAGCGCAGCTGTCAGTGATGACGAACTGCCGGACCTTTGAGGTGCAACTGTGTCAGAAAGATATACAAGAGTATTTTTGCTTACGGAAAATCTGTACCTTGAGAGTTCACCGGTAATTATTGCCGCAGGCGCGCTTCTTAAGGATAATGAGAACGGAAGAATAATTGCGCAGCTGAAGTTCAAAAGCCTTTCAGAAAAAATCATCAAGGCATTGAAAGTAAAAATTTCTCTCCTTGATACTGCCGGGAATCCACTTTCCGATTTTGTAAACAAGGATTATCTGGACTTAAGCATTAAACGGGATGAAGAATTCGGGCAGAAAACACCGATAGTTCTCCCGGATCCTTCAGCACGCGCATTCACCGTCACAATAACCGAAGTCATATTTACAGATAACAGCTTCTGGAAGAATGAGAATGAAGCTGTTGAGCAAATGACAAAGGCTGAGCTTCTTTCTGAGAAATTCAGCGATGTTGAGCTTATAAAGCAGTATAAGATAAAATATGGAAATAACTGTAAGTTCTTCCCAGAGAGATATAAAGACTTATGGTATTGCGCATGCGGGGCTGTAAACAGAGAAACAGAAGATAAATGTCATACCTGCGGTAAGCTTGTTAGGGATTTGTTTTCCTTTGACATAAACAAGCTTACGGCTGATAAAAATGAACGTATTGAAAATGAACAGAAAGCTGCAGAAAAAGCCAAAGCCAAAGCAAAGAAAATATTCACAATTGCAGCCTCAGCAATATTCGTTGTGATATTGCTTCTTACCAAGGTAATAATTCCGAACAGTAACTATAATTCTGCTGTGGCATTAATGGAAAGCGGCGAATACGAAGAAGCGATATTGGCTTTTAAGGCAATGGATGGCTATAAAGACAGTGCTAACCAAATTGAGCTCTGCAATACGGCAATTAAAGATGAAGCATATGCCCAAGCATTGAGCTTATACAATGCCGAAGAATATGAGAAAGCAATAGCTGCCTTTGAAGCACTGGGAGATTACAAAGACAGCGCTGAAATGATCACAGAGACACATTATATGCAGGCGACAGCTCTGCTTGAGTCCGGAAATTATGCCGAAGCATATTCAAAGTATAAGTCGATAAGCGGCTACAAAGATGTTGACACGCTGCTTGAAACAGACGAAAATCTCTTAGCAGCAGCACGCAGAGCGGAGTGGACCACCATAGGCAACATTGTAACCTTTGGATCTTACGAGCAGGACAATAACACATCAAACGGACAGGAAGATATAGAGTGGATAGTCCTGGCAACAGAAGGAGATAAATCCCTTATAATCAGCAAATATGCCCTTGATTGCCGGAAGTATAACACAGAATATACTTCGGTAACCTGGGAGACCTGCAGCTTGAGAACCTGGCTGAACGAAACCTTCTATAATAGTGCCTTTTCAACAGCTGAGCAGGCTCAGATTCTTAAGACAACTGTAACAGCAGACAAGAACCCGAGCTACAGCACAAGCCCCGGGAACGACACAAAGGATAATGTTTTCCTCCTCAGCATAACAGAGGCAAATAAATATTTCTCCTCAGACAGTGAACGCATGTGCGTCCCAACAGCCTATGCAATTGCTCAGGGAGCATGGACAAGCAGCAGCTATTCAGTAGGTGGCAATGCCACCTGCTGGTGGTGGCTCCGCTCCCCCGGCTTCATCAGTTCCTACGCCGCTTATGTCTTTTATGTCGGTTCCGTCTATACTTATGGCAACTATGCTCTCGACGGTCACGCTTGTGTTCGCCCCGCTTTGTGGGTTGAGGTCGGAGAATAATGGAATGGTCATTCATAGTTGAAAATCCGGAAGTAATTTCCGCTGTATCTGCGGCAATTTCAGCTATAATTGCTTTAATAACGCTTCACTCAAATACCAAAATACAGCATAAGACGGAAAAACTGCAGGCGAATAACCTCGAGCGGGAGAAAAAGCTTGAGACGCTTAAAGCATTCAACTCCTTGCAGAAAGATGTCCTTTCTGAGCTTACATCAACCGAAAATTATTATAAAAAGCTGGTTGAAGAGGCAAGAACTGATGCGAGGAAAAGCGAATATAAAAAAGTTAAATCCCTGATTTCAGAGATCGAACACTTTGCTTCCGGAGTAAATTTAGGGTTATATGATTATGACGCTGTTCTCGCTTTATCAGGAGCTCACTTGTATTGGCTGTATAAGAAAGTCTTTCCCATAATCAGAAAATGCAGAAGCGTTCCCGGAGCAGATAAAGAAAGCAGATACGCGGCATTTGAAGCACTTGCTCTTAGAATAAAAGCGAATTTGGAAATTTCTGACTGAAGGAGCAGAAAAATCAGCCACATTTAGCCTGTGCCAGATTTATTGTGGTCCAACGAGGCAGGCGGTGCTTATGAAAAGTCATCGCCTGCCTTCTGCTTTTTGATGCAATATAAACCCGTTTTCCGTGATAGTCTTTGATGATTCAGTTCTTCAATGACGCCGGCACGTGTAATTTTTATCCCGTTAAGGCAATTTAATTTTCTTATAAATTCATCTATGGAAGCATCCGCAAGAGAATAACGCACGAAGTCAAAATCCATATCTCTCGTTGCCCGCCGTAGATTCTGCGTGATACTCCGCATAACGACTCCGCCCTTAATGGTAACATTGTGGCTGAGAGGTCCTGAGGCAATTGCCTTTAATATGATATCCTGACACACTCTTGCGGAAGCCAACTGTTTTGATAGTCCGCTATCTATGTTTGCGTTTATAAGATCTTTCAGGTTCATATTCAAAAAACCTCCTCCGCCAATGCTTTATGAATTAATTTGCTTTTAGGGAAAATGTCGGCATATTCCTGTATTCGCCATATCTCTAAATCGATTATGATTTTCCGATAATTGGAAATAATTTCCTTGTAATAATCATAGGGTAGGCAGTGTTTATTGCGCAGCAGCTCTATCAGCATTCGCTCCCGGTCGTAAACTATAATCGAATATCCGTCAACAATTTCCTGCTTGGCTCCCAAATAAAGTAAATCATCCCTGACAAATTGCTGCTTAACTCTGGGATCCGGAATTTTGGCAGCTTTGGATGAAGTTGCCAATGTGAAGTCATCCGGTGCTACATCTGTCAGATTGTGAAAATAGAACGCATAATCGCCGGATAAAACAGCTTTCGGGTATTTTTTCATAAGAATTGCTTCTTCGGGAACGTACTTTTCAGTGGAATAAACGCCAGCCTCAAGCCTGAAAATTTCTCCGTCCTGAACCCGTTTTTCTGTTTGATATTGATTGCCGTATTTTGCGACGCTTTCTTTGAAAGTTAAAATCATTTTTGCAAACCTCGGATAAAATTTATTTTTTACCGACTTTTACACAAATAATAAGGTATTCCGTCCGGTTTGTCAACAGGTTTCGTTCTCATCACATTTGCTGAGACCTCATAAGCCAGTGGGGTTGGTTCAAATCCTTTCCCGTAACCCTTTAGAAGGTGCTGTAAAAAAGTCCCCCTAAACAGAAGATACGCAGATCAAAGCGATCTGCGTATTTTTCATAGCAACTCCAGTCTCCTTGCAGCTTGGAGCAAAAAAGCTTGCGCTCCCGGTGTATTGCTGCTTTTGCTTGACAAAAGCAGATTGCCGGCATAAGATATAGACAAAATAGAAAGAAATAGACAAAAAAGAAAACAATATACAAAAATAGAATACGGAGAAGGATTCAGTGATTAAAAACACATATTTTGTGCCGTCTTTTGGCAACAAGCCAAAAGAACTGGTTGGAAGAGACTCAGAAATAAGCAGTTTTATTGCCGGGCTAAATTCTCCGGTTGGCAGTAGAGAGCGGGCTACGCTTATATTTGGTCAGAGAGGATACGGCAAGACGGTGCTTTTGCTTGAACTTGCAGAGCAGGCAAAGAAAAACGGCTTTGTTGTTGCATCCCCAACCGTGACTTCAAAAGGCATGCTGGAACGCATCGTAGAAAAAATACAGGACGAGGGTGAAGCATACCTTCGCAGGAGCGACTCTAAACTTTCAGGAGGAAATTTTGGAGCACTTGGATTCTCATTTGGGCTGCAGTTCGACAGAGATGACCATGAGACAAAGAGCTTTACTTATAAGTTGGCGAAACTGTGCTGTGCCCTGGAATCTAAGGATAAGGGAGTCCTCATACTGGTTGATGAGGTTCAGGGAAACAATGAAAATCTGAAAGAGCTGATAATAGCTTATCAGGAACTGGTCGGAGAAGGACGCAATATTGCGATTGCAATGGCTGGATTGCCGGGAGCAGTTTCGTCAGTGCTCAATAATCATGTGCTCACATTTCTGAACCGTGCAAATAAAGTAGTACTGGGGCCATTGAAACCCGGAGATGTTGAGACATATTACAGAGAAGCTTTCCGGGAGACGGGAATACAAATTAGCGATGAATGCATATCCGTGGCTGCGGATGCCGCAGAGGGGTCGCCCTATATGATGCAGTTGGTTGGATATTATATAACCAAATACGCCGAAGACAGCGGCGAAGTTGTGCCTGAAAATGTCATAAAGGCAATTCAAACAGCAAAACAGGAGTTCACTACAGACATTTGCCGCACATCTGTGAATGCTCTTTCTGAAACAGATATCAGGTTTATAAAAGCAATGGCGGTTGACGAGGAAAGCTCCAGAATATCAGATATTACAGCAAGGTTGAAGGTGAAACCTGATTATACTCAAAGGTACAAAACACGGCTTATTGATGCAGGAATAATCACTCAGGAAAGACGCGGGGAGGTAAAATTTGCAATACCCTACCTGAAGGATTATATCCGAAGTGAAATCTGAACGATTAAATTCAAAGAAATCGTTGCAGAATAGGCCTTGCAAAATAGCTCAGCTGTCAAGATAGGAGCAGGCGGCGAGGGCTGCAACGGCCCCGTCTGCAACTGCGGTTGTGAGCTGGCGCACGCTCTTGCTGCGGCAATCTCCTGCAACGAAAACACCGGGGGTTTTCGTGAGGCAGGATTCAGGAGAAGCGGCATAACCGCCCTCATCAAGCGCTATAAATTCGCCAAAACGGGAATTGTCCGGCCGGTGCCCTATTGCAACAAACAGACCGTCAAGCCCCAGCTGCTTCGTTTCACCGCTTTGAGTATATGTTATTCCGCTAAGCTCCGAGTCTCCCAAAAGGGCGTTTATTGAGGCATTAAGAATGAATTCAACATTATCCTTCTTCTTGAGAGCTTCAACAAGCCTTGCCTCGCCCCGGAAAGAAGCTCTCCTGTGAATAAGATAGACCTTTTTGCATTTTTCAGAGAGGAAAAGAGCGTCCTGCAGGGCGCTGTTTCCTCCGCCGTTCACAGCAACGATTTTTCCGCTGAAGAAAGCCCCGTCGCACACAGCGCAGAAGCAAAGGCCGTTTCCCGTGAACTCCTCTTCTCTTTCAAGACCCGGCATAGCGGGCTTTGCCCCCGTTGCAATTATCACGGATCTTCCTGAGAATTCAGCGCCGCCTTCACATATTGCCTTAAAGCCGGCATCGGTTTTGCGCAGTGAAACAACCTCCTCAAGCTCCACCTCTGCTCCCTGTTCCATGGCCTGGGAGAGCATCAGGTCTCCGATTTCGTTGCCTGAGGCGGAAATGAGAGTTGGGTAGTTTTCAACCCGGGGAGACCAGGTAATCTGCCCTCCGAAGGCTGCTCTTTCAATCACGAGCACGGATTTTCCGGCTCTTTTTGCATATATTGCGGAGGTGAGCCCGGCAGGGCCACCTCCGATTATTATCACATCATACATAAAAGCTTATTTTCCTTCAACAAAGGCTTTTATTGCGCCCGCACCGGCATACTTTTCAAAGCTGCCGTCCTCCGCAATCACAACGAGAGTGGGCGCCTGCTTAACTCCGTAGGCTGAAACCAGCTCCGGGTTCTCGTCTGCAAAGAGCTTTTTGTAGTTAAAGCCGGCTTTGTCCATATAATTGCAGGCAATTCTGCAATTAGGGCAGGTGGGCGTGGCAAAGAGAATGTTCCCGCTGAGTCCAGCTTCGCTTTTCTCAGATGGCTCTTCGCAGCTGCACCCGTCTGCAGCTGACCCTGCGGGCCCAACATGGGTCAGTCTGGAGGTTTCGATGTTATATTCCTTTCGCTGCTTATATTCCTGGGTTTTGCCCACATTCCAGTTCTGAACGGGACGGTAATAGCCTGTTATGCGGCTGTATACCTCGGCAGATTCTCCGCATACCGGGCAGGTGAACTGCTCGCCGTTTAAATAACCGTGGTTCTTGCAGACGGAATAGGTTGGGGAGAGCGTGTAGTAGGGGAGCCTGTAGTTTTCGGCAATTTTGCGCACGAGGCTTGCTGCGGCCTGCCAACCGGGGAGCTTTTCACCCAGGAAGGCATGGAACACGGTTCCGGAGGTGTAGCGGGTTTGCAGATCGTCCTGCACATCCAGGGCAGCAAATATGTCTTCGGTATATCCAACGGGGAGATGGGAGGAGTTGGTGTAGTAGGGCGTTCCGCCGGGCTCTGCCGCAGTGATAATGCCGGGATAGATTTCCACATCGTGCTTTGCAAGCCGGTAGGAGGTGGACTCGGCGGGAGTTGCCTCAAGATTGAAAAGGTCTCCGTATTTTTCCTGATAGTCTGAAAGACGGTTGCGCATGTGGTCAAGGACCTGCTTTGCGAATTCCTGGCAGCGTGGGTCGGTCATGTCAGCTTGTATCCACTTTGCATTGAGCCCTGCTTCGTTCATGCCCACAAGGCCGATTGTTGAGAAGTGATTTGAAAAGCTTCCCAGATAATACTTGGTGTAGGGATAGAGACCGTTATCAAGAAGGCGGGTTATAACCTTGCGCTTAACATCCAGGGAGCGGGCTGCAATGTCCATAAGCCGGTCAAGCCGCTTGTAGAAATCCGCTTCGTCAGAGGCAAGGTATGCAAGCCTGGGCATGTTGATGGTCACAACGCCTATTGAGCCCGTTGACTCGCCGCTTCCGAAGAAGCCGCCGCTCTTTTTGCGAAGCTCTCTCAAATCGAGACGGAGCCGGCAGCACATGGAACGGACATCTGAAGGCTCCATGTCGGAATTAATGTAGTTTGAAAAATAGGGAGTGCCGTATTTTGCGGTCATTTCAAAGAGAAGCTTATTGTTCTCGGTTTCGCTCCAGTCGAAATCGCGGGTAATGGAATAGGTGGGAATGGGATATTGGAAGCCTCGGCCGTTGGCATCGCCCTCAATCATAACTTCAATGAAGGCTTTGTTGACCATGTCCATTTCCTTTTTGCAGTCGCCATAGGTGAAGTCCATTTCCTTGCCCCCCACTATGGCAGGGAGATTTTCAAGGTCATGGGGAACAGTCCAGTCGAGAGTGATGTTTGAGAAGGGGGCCTGAGTTCCCCAACGGGAGGGAGTGTTCACGCCGAATATAAAGCTCTGGATGCACTGCTTCACTTCCTTCTGAGAGAGATTGTCAATCTTCACAAAGGGGGCAAGGTAAGTATCGAAGGAGGAAAATGCCTGCGCTCCTGCCCATTCATTCTGCATGATTCCCAGGAAGTTGACCATCTGGTTGCAGAGAGTGGAGAGATGGCTTGCCGGTGAAGAATTAATCTTTCCCGGGATTCCGAGACCCTGCTGTATAAGCTGCTTTAAGGACCAGCCTGCGCAGTAGCCCGTGAGCATGGAGAGATCGTGAAGATGCAGATCGCAGTTTCTGTGAGCAGCGGCTATTTCATCGTCGTAAACCTCGCTGAGCCAGTAGTTTGCGGTTATGGCGCCGGAGTTTGAGAGAATAAGCCCGCCGACTGAATAGGTGACGGTGGAATTCTCTTTAACGCGCCAGTCTTCAACCTTGAGATATTTGTCTACGGTTTCTTTGTAGTCAAGGTAGGAGGATTTGGTGTTGCGCAGCTTTTCCCTCTGCTTGCGGTAGAGTATATATGCCTTGGCAACGGTTTCATAACCTCCTCTTGAGAGGACTGATTCCACACTGTCCTGTATGTCTTCAACAGCGATTTTGCCGTTGGCAATTTTGCTCTGAAAATCTGAAGTGACCTTGAGAGCGAGAAAATCAATCACGGAGTCGTTATATTCCGTGTCAGTTGCCTCGAAGGCTTTTCTTATGGCGTCGGCAATCTTGGTGATGTCGAAATCGACTATTTTGCCGTCTCTTTTTGTTACCTGATTATACATGCTGATTCTCCGTTTCTGTTGTGCTTTTTTAGCTTTTGTTCAAACGCCCCTAACCTTCACTGCCGGAACATAGGGCTCCAGGGCTGCGGCAAGAGCTTTCATTTCTGTTTCGCTGAAGGAGGAAAGACCCTGATTTGAAATTATATTTCCCGAGTCTTTAAACTGCTGAAGATAATATTCTTTTGCGCCGCTGATCCATTTTGCAGCTTCAATAAGGCTCTCTGCGCTGTGAAGCCCCTTAACCACGGTGGTTCTGAACTCATAGTCCACACCGCAGGACAGCAGGTAATCCTTGCTTTCTTCAACAGCGGCCATGTCCAAACAGGCCACACCTGCAGTTTCCGGATAGAGCGAGGGGGAGTTCTTAATATCCATGGCAACACGGTCCACAAGACCGGAGCTCACCGCATCCTTAAGACGCTCAGGGAAGGAACCGTTGGTATCGAGCTTAATGCTGTAGCCGAGGGCTTTAACCTTTTCAAGAAAGGAAATGAGCTCAAGGTGGAGCAGCGGTTCGCCGCCGGTTACGGCAACGCCCTCTAAAACCCCGGAACGCTTTTTTAAAAAACTGAGCACCTCATCCTCGCCGATGCTGCTGCCGAGCTGCTCCGGAAGAACCAGAGAAGCATTGTGGCAGAAGGGACAGCGAAAATTACATCCCGCGGTGAACACCGTGCAGGCGACACGACCGGGATAGTCAAGCAGTGTTAGTTTTTGAAGACCTGAAATAAACAAGCGGGGCTCCTTAATTTTTCGTGCAGTGTTAATACTACATTAGGAGCGCCCGCTTGTCAACAGAAAAACACAATATTTTGAAAATTTTATCGCTTTGTAACTGTTTGAACACAATATGTTGTATCACTCTGCTTTTCTGTTAATAAATTCCGCCTTCAGCTTGGAATAGATAATTTTCTGCTCTTCATAAAGGCTGGTATAGCCGGAGAGCATGTATGAAATGAAACAGGCAGAGGCAAAATAAATTAAGTGCTCAGAGCCGAAAAGCTCAATAGAGAGAATGGTTGAAGCAAGAGGGCAGTTGACGGCTCCGCAGAAAAAGGAGATAAGCCCAACCGCTGCAGCAAAGCCTGCAGGAAGCCCAAGGAGCGGACCGAGAACGCAGCCGAAGGTTGCGCCTATGAAGAAGGAGGGAACTATTTCACCGCCCTTAAAACCAGCAGAAAGGGTTATTGCGGTGAAAAGAATTTTAAAGGCAAAATCCCATGGTCTGGCAGAGCCCTGTTCAATTGCTCTGACGATAACATTAACCCCGCCTCCGTTGTAATCCCGGTTGCCGCAGAGCAGAGTTAAGGCTATAATCAGCAGACCTCCGGTAAATGCTCTGAGATATGGATCAGGCAGATGCTTGGCGGAAAGATGAGAGAACAGGTGCATCACTCTGCAGAAAAGAGTGCTTAAAACAGCGCAGAAGGCGGAAAGAATGCAAACGCATATGAGAGGAAAAGCCCCGTGGGTAAAAGCCGGGAGAGTGAAAGCTGTGGGCGCAATGCCGAAAAGCTTCGTCAGACCGAAGGCAACCAGAGCGGAAATTCCGCAGGGAACAAGCCCGGAATAGTGAATTATTCCCACGGAGCAAACCTCCAGAGCGAAGACAATTGCCGTTATGGGGGTTCCGAAAAGAGCGGAGAATACGGCGCTCATGCCGGAAAGAATTGCGATGCGCTCCTCTTTTTCGTCAAGCTTAACAAGCCTTCCGATGTTGCAGCCTATGCTGCCTCCAATCTGAAGAGCTGCCCCTTCACGGCCTGCGGAGCCGCCCAAAAGGTGGGTTATGACGGTTGAGATGAAAATTGTGGGCGTGAGAGCAAGAGGGACTCTGTTGCCGAGAAGGATTGAATCTATTATGTCGTTGGTGGACTCCCCTTCTGTTCGGGTAAATTTATAGAGCCAGGCTATGGCAAGGCCGCCCAGGGGAAGAAAATAAATGAGAAAGGGCCTTGCGCTGTTTATAGCGGCCGCCAGGAACACGCTTTGATAGAAAGCGGAGCCCACGAGACCGCCCGCCAGACCGATGAGAACCGATATCCAGAACCATCTGGCGAAAACCTCGAAGAAAACCTCTTCCGATTTTAAATGCTGTTCAATTTGCTGCCGTACATTTTTCATAGCCGCAAGATTATAGCACCCTTTCTTCAAATAAAAAAGAGCCTTGCGGCTCTTTTTTAAGTTAAATTTTATTTGCCGGTTTTATGCAGCCTTCTTTGCTTCAAGCTTTCTGATGACAAAGAGGGTGCCGACTGTCAGCACTGCGCCGAAGATGAGGCTGAGAGCTGCGCTCTGAACGAAGCCTGCAAAAATGTAGGTCAAAAAGCTGACGGCCGCAACGGTGGAGGCATAGGGCAGCTGGGTTGAAACATGCTCAAGGTGATTAACCTGGGCTCCGGCAGAGGCCATAATGGTTGTGTCGGAAATGGGGGAAACATGGTCGCCGTAAACGGCTCCGGCGCAGCAGGCGGAGATGCCGATTATGAGCAGTGGGCTTGTGGGGTCGAAAATCGCCATAACAATGGGAATGAGAATTCCGAAGGTTCCCCAGGATGTGCCGCTGGCAAAGGCAAGAACACAGGCAACAAGGAAGATGACAGCGGGAAGCATGCTGTAGAGAGAAGCGGCTGCGCCTTCCATAAGGCCGTGAACATAGTCAGCTGCGCCGAGGGCAGAGGTCATTGCCTTAAGTGAGCAGGCAAGTGTGAGAATGAGTATGGGAGGAACCATCGCTATGAAGCCCTGAGGCACGCATTCCATGGCCTCCTTGAAGTTAACAACCTTGCGGCAGATAAGGTAGATGACAGTGAAGATAAGGGTGATGATTCCGCCCCAGGGGAGGGCAACGAAGGCATCCGTGTCGCCAAAGGCATCAATGAAGCTTGCGCCTTCCCAGAAGCCGCCAACATAAATCATGCCGATTACGCAGGTGATAATGAGAACAACCACGGGGATTATAAGGTCCATAACCTTTCCCTTGGGGTTGGCATTTTCATCATCTGCAGAGCCTTCGAGGGCACCAAGATTGCCTTCAAGCTCTGCTGCCATTTCGGAGACCTTCATGGGGCCGTAGTCAAACTTCATCAGAGCAATTGCAATGATGAAAACAAAGGTGAGGAGGGAATAGAAATTGTAGGGTATGGCGCTGCAGAAAAGCTGAATGCCGGAAATCCCTGTTCCAAGATCGCTGGCAACGCCTGAAACCGCAGCTGCCCAGGAGGATATGGGGGCAATCATGCAGACAGGGGCTGCTGTTGCGTCTATGAGCCAGGCCAGCTTTGCGCGGCTGATTTTATGAGTGTCGGTTACGGGGCGCATAACGGAGCCGACGGTGAGGCAGTTGAAATAGTCGTCAATAAAAATGAGAACGCCGAGAAGGAATGTTGAAAGCATTGCGCCCACCTTTGACTTCACATGGACCTTTGCCCAACGGCCGAAGGCTGCGGAGGCTCCGCTTCTGTTAACCAGAGCAACAATTATTCCCAGCAAAACCAGGAAAATGAAGATGCCCGCGTTGTCAGCAACAGCGGTTATGAGCCCGTCGTTTATTACGGTGTCAAGGGTTGTTACCGGGTTGAAGCTTGCAACAAAAAGCCCGCCCAGCAGAACGCCGAGGAAGAGAGAGGAGTATGCCTCCTTAATGATGAGTGCCAGGGCAATCGCAAAAAGCGGCGGCACCAATGCCCAAAAGGTTCCGTACATTTTATGTACCTCCTGATAATAAAATCGTGAACAGAGCAGATACTGTTCACGACCTTTAATCATCTATTAAGCCACGACAGCACTCCGCATTTCTGCGACAGTCTCACGGATGTTCTCCGTGAACCCAGGCATATCGGATGGGGAAAACCGATACCCTTCGGCGGCGACCCCTTTCCTCCCGGCCCCTCCCCGGGCCTTTGCGGGAGTATTCATGATAACCGCGCCTCTATCTAACTTTGTTCAGTTGGGTAATATTATAGTTATAAATGCAAAATTGTCAATGGATAATTATGCATAAATAATCATTCTTTTAAAGATAAAATTGCACAAATCTGTCAATTGCAGCGGCATACTGCCCGTAAGCGCGCCAAAGACATTCAACATGCTTCGCCCCTGAAACCAACAGTCTGTCCTTCGGAGAGCTGCAGCAGCGGTAAAGCTCCTCCGTCATTTCGGGGGGAACAACAGGGTCCTGAAGCCCGTGGCAGAAGAGCACGGGGCATTTTGCCTCCTTAAGATGGGGCCTTGCATCTGATGATGAAAGGGAGAAGCCCTGCTTTTTCAGATTAAGAGCGTTGAGAACCGGGTAGAGAGGCCCCAGCTGAGGGCGAAGCATATCTTCAGCGGAGGTGAAGCCGCAGTCGTCTATTATGAAGGCAACATTTTCAGGCACCCTGTCTGCCATGGAGAGAACAATGCAGCCGCCCATGGAAAAGCCGTGGAGTATTATGCGAATATCCTCCCCAAATTCCATGAGCAGCAGCTCCAACCAGAGAAGGCAGTCTTCGCTTTCGGGGTATGTCCAGCCTATAAGCTCGCCTTCGCTCTCCCCGTGAGCCGCAAGATCAACAGCGAAAACATCTATCCCCCTGGAATGATAAAGCTGCAGGAAGGGGCCGGCTGCCTCTGCATGCTCAGAGCGGTAGCCGTGAACAATGAAGGCAATCCTGCCGGAGGGAGCATCGCCGGCCTGGTAATAAAAGCCCTTGAGCTTTATGCCCTTGGGATTTTCAAGGGTGAATTCTCGGCAGGGGGTGGAGAGCATTTTCTCCTTCCAGCCATCCCGCCATGCAATATATTCGTCGGTATGGTTTTTCTTCTCCGGAAGTGCGGAGAGAAGCTTTCCCAAATTTCCTGAAAAAATATAGTTATATAACATCATATCAGCCCACACTCACCATTGAACCCACCGTTGCAAGCAATGTGCAGCATGCAACAGCAATCTGCCAGGGCAGACTTCCTAAGGAACCCAAAAGTCTGCTTTCTCCAACCCTCTTGCGGGAAAAATTATATGCAACAATTATTCCAAGCCCTGTCACAACCTGAATCACCCCGGCAAAGCGGGTGAGTGTAACAAAGCCGAAGAGTGAAAACATCGCCAACACAAGGCAGGGAGCGGAGGAGGCAAGCCAGCTGAGCCGGAGGCCCCACTTTGTCTGCTCGTTTATAATGTCTCTCAGATTCAGAGTGTTTGCCCAGAAGGAGGTGGCAAGAGCCAGGAGGGTGAAGATGTAGCCCACAATGCTCACCCAGCCCCCAAGAGCCTTGGCCAGGTCAACAAGGGCCCCGTCTTCAGTCACGCTGCTGCCGCAGCCCAGGAGCGTTGTTAAGGTAACGAAGAAAATAAGAGCCGCATTAACTGCCAGACCGAGGATGATGGCACCGCGTATTTTTTTCGGATTTCCGTCAAGCCCCTTAACAACCTGAGGCGTGCTCATTACGGCGGAAAGGGAAAAGCTCACCGAGCCGAAAAGAGCCAAAGCGGAGTTTAAACCGCAAACGGTTTTCGGAAGGGAATATGTGTCTCCCGTCAGGGCAGCAGCAAAAAGAATTGCCACAACGACAACCATTGAAATAACAGCATATTTCTCGCATATGCCCACGAGCTTCATGCCAATGAAAACAACCCCTGCGCCTATAACATAGAAAATGAGCATGCCCACTATGTTGGGAAGACCGAACCAGGAACGGAAAACAGCAGCTGCCCCAGTGAGAAAAGCGGTCACATTAACGATGACTGATGCCCCAAGGAGCCCAAAGGCGAGCCAGGTGAAAATTTTCTTGAATTTTCCCGAAAAAAGTTCCCTGTCAAAGCAGGAGACGAACTGCGCCCCCTCATTGTTTAAAGACAGCTCTGCAATGAGAAGATGCAGAACGATGTTGAACAGAAAGCAGAATAGCAGAATAAGGATAATTGAAGTGAGGCTGTTGAATGAGGCGAGATAGGGAACTGCAAGTATCCCCGCGCCCACTCCGTGGCCCACGATTATTCCTGCGGCTTCAAGAAAGCTGAGCCGGGATTCTGATTTGATGCTGCTCATGTTGCCCTCCTTTTTCTTTTTTAATATATATTACCACATTTCGGGGAAATATGTTATAATAATTTGTAATTTTATCCTCGGAGGATTGAAATAATGAAAATTGTTATTGCGGGAGCGGGAAAGGTAGGCTCCGAAATCATCAGGCTGCTCAACAACGAAGGGCACGACATCTGCGTTATAGACAGCGACAGCGAGACAATTTCATTTTTAACCGATGAAATAGATGTGAAGTGCTATCAGGGCGATGCCACAAGCTATGAAGTTCTTCAAGAGGCAGGAGCCTCCGAGGCAGATCTCTTTGTTGCGGCAACACAGCAGGATGAAACCAACATGATCTGCGGAATATCCGCAAGAAGGTTGGGGACAAAGCATGTTATTGCCCGCATAAGAGACCCGAAATATCTCCACGAAACCGAATTTCTGAGAGATGCCTTTGGCCTTGATGTAATCGTCAATCCGGAGCTGGAATGCGCCAGAGAAATTTCAAGGATAATAAGATATCCTGCCGCAGCAAGAGTAGATGCTTTCACCAAGGGAAGGATCGAAATTGCAGAGCACAGAGTCAGAGCCGGGGGAAGGCTTGAAGGGCTTAAGCTGAAGAACCTTCAGAAGGAGTTCGGAGCGAAGGTGCTGGTGTGCCTGGTCGAAAGGGGAAAAGAGGCAATTGCGCCCAACGGCGAATTTGAACTCCGAACAGATGACATCCTGAGCATAACAGGCACATCCAATGAGCTCCTCAAATTTTTCAAAAATGCGGGAGCCTATAAAAAAGCCCTTAAAAATGTCATGATAATAGGCGGCGGCAGAACCGGAGTATATCTTTCCGAACTGCTGGCGGAAAACGCCCTGAATGTCACAATAATAGACCGAAGCCGTGAAAGATGCGAGCTTCTTTGCCAGGTATTGCCCGATGCGAGCATAATATATGGAGACGCAACAAAGAGCAATGTGCTCTATGAAGAGGGGATTAAAAAGGCTGATGCCTTCGTTGCTCTCACGGGGGACGACGGGAACAACATCGTAACCTCTCTTTTCGCCTCCTCAATTGGAAAGGAAAAGATTGTAACCAAGGTGAATCACGAGCCCTTCACGGGCATACTTTCCTCCTCCGGGCTTGACTGCGTGGTCTCCCCGAAGCAGATTGTTGCTCAGCAGATTGCCCGGTATGTGCGGGCTATGAGCGATTCAAAGGGCAGCAGCATGGAGGCGCTCTACCGCCTGGCTGAGGGGAAGGCCGAGGCAATTGAATTTCATGTTGAAGAGGGGGCCCGCTGCATAAATACGCCCCTTAAGGAGCTTAAACTCAGGAAGGGCGTTCTCTTTGCCTCGGTCACCAGGGGAAAAACCGGCATAATCCCAGACGGCAACACCTCTCTCCTTCCCGGGGATTATGCGGTTGTTGTTGCTCCGGCAGGAATGCTTTTCAAAATAGACGACATTGTAGAGGGCAGATAATGAACTTCAGAATGATAGCCAATCTTCTCGGAAAGGTTCTTCTTGCATTGTCAGGGTTGCTGCTCCTGCCTGCGGCAGCGGGGCTCTGCTTTGGGGAAACGGTCTGGCATTTTCTCGTCAGCGCGGTCCTCTCTGCCCTTCTTGGCCTGCTGCTTTTGAAAATCAGGGTTGAAAACGGGAGGATATTTGCAAGAGACGGTTTTGTGACCGTGAGCCTGGCCTGGATTCTCATGTCTCTGTTGGGGGCCCTCCCCTTCGTTTTAAGCGGAGATATCCCTAACTACATTGATGCCTTTTTCGAAACCGTTTCCGGCTTCACAACCACCGGAGCCACTGTGCTTAAGAATGTTGAAGCTTTAAGCAGGGGCTGCGCCTTCTGGCGGATTTTTACCCACTGGATAGGCGGAATGGGAATTCTGGTTTTCATCATGGCCGTTCTTCCCATGAGCGGTGAGCACTCCATGCACATAATGAGAGCAGAGGTCCCCGGTCCCACGGCGGGGAAGCTGGTGCCAAGAGCAAAGAAAAGCGCAATCATCCTATATGTGATATATATTGCGCTCACGCTTTTGGAAACGGGCCTTCTCATGTGCGGTGGGATGAGCTTTTATGAGGCCCTCCTCCATGCCTTTTCCACTGCCGGAACCGGCGGCTTTTCAACAAGAAATGCGGGAATAGCCGCCTTCGACAGTCTTTATATTGAAATTGTGGTCGCTGTGTTCATGCTCATTTTCAGCGTGAACTTTAATGTCTACTTTCTGATTATCTGCAGGAAGCTGAAAAAAGCTTTTGCCAACGAGGAGCTGCACTGGTTTGCCGGAGCTGTAATATTGTGCATTGCCGCAATCACTTTTTTTGTTAAGGATTTTTATGGCTCATGGTCAACGGCACTGAGATATTCATTTTTCAATGTTGCAACAGTAATAAGCACAACGGGCTTTGCAGTGGTAGACTTTAACTGCTGGCCGGAATATGCCAAATGGGTTCTTTTGGGGCTGATGATTATTGGCGGCTGCGCAGGCAGCACTGCAGGGGGAATGAAGGTTTCAAGAATTATAATCCTTTTCAAAACCGCCCTGAACGACATTCGCCAGATGATTCACCCCAGAAGCGTTAATATAGTCCGGCTTGACGGGGAAAAGGTTGACGAAAAAACAATAAAAGCCACCCAGACCTATTTTGTGCTCTACATGCTGGTTCTGGCCCTTTCCTCAGCTCTGATTTCCTTTGACAGGCTGGGAATCACCACCAGCTTCACAGCCTCCATCGCCTGCCTTTCAAATGTAGGTCCCGGGATGGCAAAGGTTGGGCCGTCGGAATCCTATGCCGTTTTTTCCGGCTTTTCTAAGTTGATTCTGTCTCTCGAGATGCTTCTCGGCAGGCTGGAAATATACCCCATAATGATTCTGATCTTCGGCGGCCTGAACAAAAAATGACATATTGACATGCGGGCAGGAAAGTGATAGTATGCAACCTGCTTAATGCCGCAGTAGCGGCAGCGGGAGAACCGATTTTTGGGGCGAAAGCGCACAAGCGCAAGGAGAACGTCACCTCCGAGCCCGGCAGCTAATCTCGTCAGCGTGTGAGGTAATGGTATTATTATGCAATAATTATGCCGTTTTTTCGCCATGCTTTAAGCATGGCATTTTTTGTTTTTTTAGAGGTGTTTATGAAAAGAAAACTTAAAGACATTATAATAGGCCCTCCTTTGGAGAACACTGCCCTTGAAGGGGAGAAATTCAAGGTTGTGTGGGGATTGCCCATATATGCCAGCGATACCATTTCCTCTGTTGCCTATGCGGGAGAAGAAATACTTCTGGTTCTTCTTCCTGTTATGGCAATGGCGGCAACCGGAATGCTGGTTAAGGTTATGTGCGCAATTATTGCTCTTCTCGCAATTCTTGTTATATGCTACAGGCAGACTATAGATGCCTACCCTCAGGGAGGGGGTGCATATATAGTAGGTGTTGACAATTTGGGAACAATTCCGGGCTTGGTTGCTGCAAGCTCTCTTTCCGTGGGTTACATCCTCACGGTGGCCGTTTCAAGCTGCAGCGGCGCTGCGGCAGTTGTTTCGGCTTTTCCTGCTCTTGCGCCCTATAAGGCTTTGTTGGCCTTCTTCATTGTCTGCATACTTACCTGGGGCAATTTGAGAGGCATGAGAGAGAGCTCGGTTATGTTTGGGCTGCCAACATACTTCTTCATCATCTCAATCATAGTGCTCATAATAACCGGCTTCGTGAGAGTTATTTTGGGATATGAACCGCCGGAAGCGAATTATACTGCGGAAGCTGTCGGAGATATTACGATTTTTCTCGTTCTGAGGGCATTTGCCTCAGGCTGCACTGCGCTGACCGGTGTTGAAGCGGTTTCAAACGGTGTGCCGTCCTTCAGAGAGCCTTCTGCGAAAAACGCAAAGCTGGTGCTGACGCTCATGGCCTGCATAGTCGGCTTTACATTTATCAGCGTTGCAGCTTTAACCGATATTTATCATGTTTTTCCAACAGACGAGATTACTGCTGTTGCTGCCCTTGCCTCTGCGGTTTTCGGGCAGGGAAGTCTTATGTTTTATGTTTTTCAGATTGCAACGGTGATTATCCTCTCCCTGGCAGCAAACACGGCCTTTGCGGGCATGCCTCTGCTTCTTGCCATGGTTGCAAAAGACGGCTATATGCCCCGGCAATTTGCGCAAAGAGGCGCAAGGCTTAATTTTTCAAACGGCGTTCTCATGATTTTCTTCCTTGCCTCGGCCCTCATATTCCTCTTTAATGCCGATACCCATGCGCTGCTGCCCTTGTATGCAACAGGGGTGTTTGTGTCCTTCACAATTTCCCAGGCGGGTATGTTAGTCCACTGGTACAGGAAAAAAGGGGAAGGCTGGAAGAAAAAAGCGGCAGTAAATGCTGCAGGAACTCTCATATGCGCGCTTGTGTGCGTTGTTATTGCAGTTACCCGCTTCCTTGAAGGCGCCTGGGTCGTGGTTGTTCTTATTCCGCTTCTGGTTATTATGAAGCTGAAAATCAAAAAGCATTATGATTCCGTCGCGCAACAGCTCAGAATTACAGGAAACCCCGCGGAGCTGCTCCACAAGGGCAGCGGAGCTGCAGGGAATGCCAGAGTGCTTATGCCGGTTCAGAGCCTGAACAAAAGCTTTATCAAGGCGCTTAACTATGCTGTCGACACCGGAGCAAAGGAGATTGAATTCTATTTTGTCTCCGACGGCAGCGGAAAGGAGACTCAGCTTGAAAAAGAACTGTCTGAGCTTAAAATTCCGAATTCATACTTCAATTATGATGTTACGCTTCTGAGAAACACAAATGACATACTCCTCAAACATGTTGATGAGCTCACATCAGAGCTGGGCAAGGGAGAAATGCTTACGGTTGTAATGCCTCAATTCGTCTGCAAAGAAAAATGGGCCTCAATTCTTCATAACCAAACGAGCATTCAGCTTAAGCTGGCCCTTTCAGAGAGGAAAAATGTGACGGTTGTAAGTGTGCCATATATTGCTTAATGCTCCTCCTCTTCGGAGGCCCGAAACGAAACTGACTCCGTAAAAGGAGAAATTAGGAGAACGGAAAATGAAACGATTCAACAATGACTATTCCCGCAGCGCAATGCCCTGCGTGCTTGAAGCACTGAAGGAAAGCGCGGATGAAAGCTTTCCGGGCTACGGTGAAGACGAATGCTGCGCAAAGGCAGCAGATTTAATACGCGCTCTCTGCAGCTCCCCGGAGGCGGAGGTGCGCTTCCTTCCGGGAGCAACCCAAACGAATTTTGTGCTCATTGCCGCAGCCCTGAACTCTGTTCAGAGCGTTATAGCTCCTGACAGCGGCCACATAAATTCCCATGAAGCGGCTTCTATAGAAAACACGAGCCACAAAATCCTCCCCCTTCCAAACAGAAACGGCAAGCTTGCAGCCTCGCAGATAGAAAGCTGCGCAAATGAATATTACGCTTCCGGAGAGGCGGAATACCTCACGGAGCCCAAGCTGGTATACATTTCCTTTCCCACCGAGCAGGGAACCTTATATTCTTTGGCAGAGCTTGAAGAAATAAGCGCTGTCTGCAAAAAATACGGCATGTATCTTTTTGTTGACGGCGCAAGGATGGCATACGGCCTGGGTTCTCCTGAGAATGATGTTTCCCTCTGCGACTTTGCCCGCCTTGCAGATGCGTTTTATCTCGGAGGCACAAAGTGCGGCGCCCTCATGGGAGAGGCCCTTGTAATAACCAATCCGGCCCTTAAAAGGCGCTTTAAGGCATATATGAAGCAGAACGGAGCCGTGCTTGCAAAGGGCTGGCTTCTCGGCCTGCAGTTTTCTGCCATGCTTGAAAACGGAGAATACTTTGCTGCCGGTAAGCGGGCCGATGAGCTGGCATTAAGGATAAAAGCGGCTTTTGAGAAAAAAGAAATCCCCTTTGCTCCCGAAAGCTTCACGAACCAGCAGTTTGTTGTTTTAACCGATGAACAGAAGAAAAAGCTCTCAGAGAAATATATTTTTGAAGATGAAGGAAAAACGGAAAAAGGCAGCCTTGTTCGCTTCTGCACCAGCTGGGCCACAACCGAGGAAGACGCAGAAGAGCTGATTAAAGACATTCTTGCCCTCTAAATGCAGCGCACAATGCAAGAATATTAAAAAAGTTCTTGCAATTCCTTCCGGCTTCTGTTATTATATTCGAGCTGCCTTTGTGGCGCAATAAAAGCAAGGAGGTGCTTCATTCATGGCAAAGTGTCAGTTCTGCGAGAAGGATATGTCTTTCGGCATAAAGGTTTCTCACTCACACAGGCGCACCAACCGTACCTGGAAGCCCAATGTGAAGCGCGTCAAGGCTATTGTAGACGGAACCCCTCAGCATGTATACGTCTGCACCCGTTGCCTGCGCAGCGGCAAGGTCCAGCGCGCTGTGTAATTTAACATTACCCGATCAAAGCCTGTCCTGTAAATGGTGACGGGCTTTTTTCGGTATTTTGGAGGAAAATATGAAGCTTCTTGAAGAAAGAATCAAAAAAGACGGAACCATAAAGCCCGGAGGAATCCTGAAGGTAGACAATTTTCTTAACCATCAAATCGATCCTGAGCTAATGTTTGAAATGGCGCAGGAGCTTAAGCGCCTGTATGCAGGCTGCGAAATAACCAAAATACTCACAGTTGAAGCCTCCGGAATTGCCATGGCTATAATGGCGGCCTATATTCTGGGCTGTCCTATTGTTTTTGCAAAAAAGAGCAGGTCAAAAAATATAGCAGAGGATGTATACAGCGCCGAGGTTGCTTCCTTCACCCACGGCAACACAAACACCGTTGTGGTTTCAAAGGAATATCTCCATCCCGGCGAGAAAATCCTCCTGATAGACGATTTTCTTGCAACAGGCGCAGCCCTCAAGGGTCTTTTGGAGATCTGCAATCAGGCAGGAGCAGAGGTTGTGGGCTGCGGCATAGCTGTTGAGAAGGTTTTCCAGGGCGGCGGCAACGAGCTGAGAGAAAAGGGGATAAGAGTTGAATCCCTTGCCATGATTTCCTCCATGACTGATGACAGCATTGAGTTTGTGCAGTCTGCACAAAATTAAACATATTAATTTGTAAAAATCGTCCAAAGAAATTCTTGACAAAAGCATCTAAAAAGTTTATTCTATCATTGCAAATTAAATACCGCTTTCGATATATGCAAATAATAAGGTTTTGCGTCTCTACCCGGCGCCGTAACATGCCGGACTATCGAGTTAACCGTTAAAAATCCGAAGGCGCAGTATAACAATATTTCTGCGCCTTTGTTATTTCTCTCTTTCGGTTCACACCCGCATAGGCGCATTGCACTGTTTTAGCATGGTCTGTGCGGTTGAATTTTAAAAAGGAGAAAGAAAATGAAAAAGCTCATCGCCCTCGCTCTCGCATTTGTCATGGTTTTTGCTCTGTGTGCCTGCGGAACCTCCGCAACCTCCGCCGCATCCACTGCAACCGAAGCAGCCCCTGCAGCAGAAGCAGCTGCTCCTGCAGAAGCAGCTTCCGGCTTCAAAGCAGGTCTCATTTGCCTTCACGACGAAAACTCCACCTATGACCTTAACTTCCTCAATGCCTTCAAGGCAGCCTGCGAAGCCTGCGGCGTTGAATACGAAATAAAAACCGGCATCCCCGAGGAAGCGGCAGCCTACGACGCAGCCTGTGAAATGGCAGATGACGGCTGCAGCGTCGTCTTTGCAGACAGCTATGGTCACCAGTCCTACATTCTCCAGGCAGCTCAGGAATATCCTGAAGTTCAGTTCACCTCCTGCACAGGAGACACTGCCCTCAACGACGGGCTCGACAATTTCCACAATGCCTTCGCAACCATCTTTGAAGGCCGTTACCTTGCAGGCGTTGCAGCCGGCATGAAGCTCCAGGAAATGATAGACAACGGCGAATTCACAGCTGAAGAAGCAAAGGTTGGCTATGTCGGCGCAATGACCTATGCAGAGGTTAAGTCCGGCTACACCTCCTGGTTCCTCGGCGTTCGCTCCATAGTTCCCACTGCAACAATGGAAGTCGTTTTCACCGGCTCCTGGTATGACGAGACCCTCGAAAACGAAGGCGCAAATAAGCTCATCGCCAACGGCTGCAAGCTCATCTCCCAGCATGCAGACTCCTGGGGCGCTCCCAATGCCTGCGAAAGCGCCGGAGTTCCCAACGTTTCCTACAATGGCTCAACAATCTCTGCCTGCCCCAACACCTTCATCGTTTCCTCCCGCATTAACTGGGAGCCCTACTTCACCTATGCAATCCAGGCTGTTATGAACGGCGAAAACTACGACACAGACTGGTGCGGAGATCTTTCAACCGGCTCTGTCGTTCTCACGGAGGTTAACGAAGCAGTTGCAGCCGAAGGCACTCAGGCAAAGCTTGATGAACTCACTCAGCAGATCCTCAGCGGCGAGCTCAACATTTTCGACACTGCCACCTGGACAAAGGACGGCGAAACTCTCACATCCTACACTGACGCCTGGGGTCTTAACGGCCAGGAAGCAATAGTCAACGGTGTGTTCGCAGAGTCCACACTCCGCAGCGCCCCCTATTTCGACATTGATATCGACGGAATCACCCTTCTCGGCTGATTAACAGAAAGCTTTAAATAACGGCAAAGCCCCGGCTCATCCGGGGCTTTGCACGACTTTATTCGGGAGGACAGCCTATGGACCAAAGAATCCCCGCAGTAAAAATGCGAAACATAACAAAGCGTTTCGGCCCTGTCATTGCCAACGATAAATGCTGGCTCGACATTTACAGGGGCGAAATTCTTGCGCTTCTTGGAGAAAACGGAAGCGGCAAAACAACGCTTATGAACATGCTCTCCGGGATTTATTTTCCTGATGAGGGCCAGATATTTATTGACGATAAAGAGGTTGTGATCTCCTCTCCAAAGGATGCATTTTCTTTCGGAATAGGAATGATCCACCAGCATTTTAAGCTGGTTGATGTTTTCACTGCAACCGAAAACATAATACTTGGTCTGCCGGGAAAGCTTGACAAGGCCGAAGCCAGAAAAAAGATTGTTGACATCTGCGAAAAATACGGCTTCGAGGTTGACCCTGACCAAAAGATATACGACATGACGGTTTCCCAAAAGCAGACTGTGGAAATCGTCAAGGTGCTCTATCGCGGGGCAGACATTTTAATTTTAGACGAACCCACTGCCGTCCTCACCCCCCAGGAGACAGACAAGCTTTTCGCCGTCCTCCGCAACATGCGGGACGACGGGAAGGCAGTTGTAATAATAACCCACAAAATGCATGAGGTCGAAAGCCTTTCAGACCGCGTTGCAATACTCCGCAAGGGGCAGTTCGTGGGTGATATGATAACGGCAAAAACAAATGCCCAGGAGATGACCAACATGATGGTTGGCCGTCCCGTTGAGCTGAACATAAAGAGAACCGAGCCGGTAGAACCCAAGCCAAGACTGATAATTGAAAATCTCACAATCAAAGATGTTGAAGGAATAAACAAGCTTGCCGGTGTTTCCTTCACTGCAAACAGCGGGGAAATTCTTGGAATTGCCGGCATCTCCGGCTGCGGCCAGAAGGAACTGCTTGAAGCTGTGGCCGGGCTGCAGAAGATCGAAGCGGGCAGCATAAAATATATTGAAGACGATGAGACCGAAGAGGAACTGATCGGAAAAGACCCTGTTAAAATCAAGGAAATGGGAGTTGCCCTCTCCTTTGTTCCGGAGGACAGGCTTGGTATGGGTCTTGTAGGCAACATGGACATAAGCGACAATATGATGCTCCGCTCCTATGCAAAAGGCAGAAGCTTATTCACAGACAGAAAGGCTCCTGATAAGCTGGCCCATCATGTTGTGGATTCCCTCGAGGTTGCAACGCCCGGAATTGAAACACCCGTTAGAAAGCTCTCGGGCGGCAATGTTCAGAAGGTGCTTGTGGGCAGAGAGATTGCCAATGCGCCCACTGTTTTGATGACGGCTTATGCCACCCGAGGGCTGGACATAAACTCTTCCTACATGATCTATGACCTCATAACAAAGGAAAAAGAACGGGGAGCTGCCGTTATCTATGTTGGAGAGGATCTGGATGTGCTTGTCGAGCTTTGCGACAGGATACTTGTCCTCTGCGGAGGAAAGGTCTCCGGCATAGTAGACGGTCCCTCAACCAACAAACGCGCAGTCGGCGCAATGATGACAAAGCTTGGAGGGGACAGTAATGAATAAAAACAGAGAACCCCTTGTTCACATTTCAAAAAGAGCCGATGTCAGCAAGGGAAGATCAATCCTTGTGAAATTTTCTGCCATTATTCTGTCGCTGCTTCTCTGCGCCCTCATTATAATGGCAACAACCGGAGAAAACCCTCTTGCAATTTTTGCTGCAATGATTAAAGGCTCCTTCGGCTCAAAGCGGAAATTCTGGATTTTCCTCCAGAATACTGCAGTTCTTCTCTGCATTGCCCTTGCAGTGACTCCGGCCTTTAAAATGCGCTGTTGGAACCTGGGCGCAGAGGGCCAGGTGCTTGCAGGGGGACTGGCTTCTGCTGCCTGCATGATTCTCCTTCCGGAGAAGCTCTCTCAGCCTCTGCTCCTTGCGGTAATGCTTGTGAGCGCAGCTGCTGCCGGCGCTCTCTGGGCAGCAATCCCGGCCCTTTTCAAGGCCAAGTGGAACACCAATGAAACCCTCTTCACTCTCATGATGAACTATGTGGCAACCCAGATTGTTGCCTACTATGTGAAAATCTGGGAAAATCCCAAGGGCTCAAATAATGTTGGCGTTGTAAACCAGAAAACAATGGCCGGTTGGCTTCCCAACCTTGTGAATAAACAGCTGCTAATAATTCTTGTTGTGCTCGCAATCATGATTTTCGTCCACATTTACATGAAATATTCCAAGCACGGATATGAAATTGCAGTTGTCGGAGAAAGCGAGCGCACTGCCCGATACATAGGTGTTAATGTGGGAAAAGTCATTGTCAGAACCATGCTTCTTTCCGGCCTTATCTGCGGCATTGCAGGCTTCCTGCTCGTGAGCGGCATAAACCACACAATTTCAACCTCCATAGCAGGCGGCCAGGGCTTCACTGCAGTAATGGTGAGCTGGATGGCAAAATTTAACCCCTTCCTCATGATGGCAACAAGCGCCCTGCTTATTTTCATGGATTCCGGCGCTGCCGAAATCTCAACAGCCTTCGGTCTTAACCAGGCCTTTGGAGAAATACTCACAGGAATAATCATATTCTTCATTATCGGCTGCGAATTTTTCATTAACTACAAAATCTCCTTCAGGAAAAACAGCAGGGAGGTAAAAGAAAATGTTTGACTTTGTTTCCTTCTTCCCCAGAGCGGTAATGCAGGGAATTCCCCTTATGTGCGGCGCAACAGGCGAAACAATAACAGAAAAAGCCGGCAACCTCAATCTTGGAACTGCCGGAGTTATGTATGTTGGAGGAATATGCGGAGTTATAGGCGCCTTTTTCTATGAATATTCCGGCGCTGAAATGACCCCTTTTCTCACAATTGCCATCCCCCTTGCCTGCAGCCTTTTGGGCTCGCTGCTTATGGGTCTGATCTATGCTTTTCTCACAATAACCCTCCGGGCCAATCAGAATGTTACGGGCCTTGCGCTCACAACCTTCGGAGTGGGCTTCGGGAATTTCTTCGGAGGCTCTCTCGTGAAGATTTCGGGCTTGGATGTTCCCTCAGTCGTTCTCCCCAAAACAAGCCTGGCCTACAGCAAAACTCTCCCTCTTGCCGAGACAACAGGGGCGTTTGGCAAGATGTTTCTCAGCTACAGCTTCCTTGCATATGCCGCAATAATAATTTCCCTCCTTGCCTCCTGGTTTCTGAAAAGAACCCGTCAGGGTCTTCAGCTCAGAGCTGTTGGCGAAAGCCCTGCCACAGCCGATGCAGCCGGAATAAATGTTAATCGCTATAAATATCTTGCAATCTGCATAGGAAGCATGATTGCAGGGCTCGGCGGACTCTACTATGTCATGGATTATGCCTGCGGCATCTGGTCAAACAATGCCTTTGGAGACAGAGGCTGGCTTGCAATCGCTTTGGTCATCTTCACCATCTGGAGGCCGAATGTGAGCATATTGGCATCAATCCTGTTCGGCGGGCTTTATATTCTCAACTCATACATTCCCACCGGTGAAAACATGGCCATCAAAGAGCTATACAAAATGCTCCCCTATGTTGTAACAATAATTGTTCTCGTTCTCTCCTCAATGAGAAACAAGAGAGAAAATCAGCCCCCTGCCTCCTTGGGCCTCGCCTATTTCCGGGAAGAGCGCTGAAACAAAAAAAGAGCCGTTTGGCTCTTTTTTTGTTGCGCCGTTAATTTTATCCCACGCAGAAAAATTCAAAGCTTGCTCTGGTAAGAACAGTTTCCCCGGAGTATACCGCCGCATCAACAATAACGATGTTTTTGCCTGACTTAACAACATCAGCCTTGGCAACAACCAAGCCCGGCAGCGCTGCCTTAACAAAATAAACCGTGGAGCTTAAGGTAACAAGGTTTTTAGGCTCGTCCATATTGCCGGTGCTGTATCTGCCTGCGGTGCCGGCAATTGTATCAAGAAGGGTGAAAAGGAGACCTCCGTGGGAAATGCCCCAGGGGTTCAGATGCTTTTCTTCAATAACGCAGTGCCCCTCGCAGTGCCCTTCTTCAATTTTGTCAAATTCAATTCCGCAGAGCTCAACAAAGGGATCGTTCATTCCGTGAGAACCCAAACTCTATCAAATCAGAATTTGCCGAGAGAACCGGAGTTTTCATCGTTGGGCATATATTCCTCACGGCCGCCGGGAAGAGCTGCATTAAGCACAATGCCGACTATTGAGGCAACTGCCAGACCGGAAAGGCTCACGCTGCCCAGAAGTATTGCTCCGTCGTTGGAGTAGTTGATGCCTATTGCAAGGCCGATGATGAGAGCAGCGATTATAACATTTCTGCTCTTCTGGAAATCCGTGTGGTTTTCAACCATGTTTCTGATTCCGACTGCGGAAATCATGCCGTAGAGAATGAGGGATACGCCGCCTATTGTTGCAGAAGGCATGGCAGTAATCAAAGCTGCGAATTTGGGGCAGAAGCTCAGAAGAATTGCATAGTAGGCTGCCAGGCGGATAACCTTGGGGTCATAAACCTTTGTGAGAGCCAGAACGCCGGTGTTCTCGCCGTAGGTTGTGTTTGCGGGGGCTCCGAAGAGGGCTGCGATTGCGGTTCCAACGCCGTCGCCAATGAGAGTTTTGTGAAGGCCCGGGTCTTCAATGAAGTTCTTTCCAACCGTTCCGCTTATTGCAGAAATGTCTCCAACGTGCTCCATCATTGTGGCAACAGCTATGGGAACAATTGTGATTATTGCGGAAAGAAGAAGTCCGCTGTCCACATTACCGGAGGAGAACAGACCGAAAACAGTGTCCTCCATCTGGAATGGGAGACCGAACCAGGCGGCTTCCTTAACTCCTGAGAAGTCCACGTTTCCTGTGATTGCGGCAACCAGATAGGAAGCCACAACGCCGAGAAGAATGGGAACGATTTTAATCATGCCCTTGCCCCAGATGTTGCAAACGATAACAACTGCAATTGCCAGAAGAGCGATCCACCAGTTGGTTTCGCAGTTGTTAACTGCGGAGGGGGCAAGATTCATGCCTATTGCAATAATGATGGGTCCTGTAACAACAGGGGGGAAGAATTTCATAACCTTTTTGCTGCCGTATACCTTGCAGATAAGAGCAAGCACAAGATAGAGCAGACCTGCGCATGCAATGCCCACGGAGGCATAGGTGAGAGAAACTCTCTCTGTGTAGCCGGCTGCAACGCCTGCTGCCTTAACTGCAGCATAGCCGCCTAAGAATGCAAAGGAGGAGCCCAGGAACACGGGAACCTTTTTGCCGGTCACAAGGTGCATAAAGAGAGTTGCAAGCCCTGCAAAGAGGAGAGTTGCCGAAACGCTCAGCCCCGTGATAATGGGCACAAGCACAGTTGCTCCGAACATTGCGAACATGTGCTGAAGGCCCAGCACCAGCATCTTTGGCGTGCCTAACTGCTTTGCGTCATAAATTGCGTCTGTTTTTGTTTCCATTTCCATTTTTACCTTTCTAAATAAAATTAATGAAAATATATGGTAAAGGGTTAATCACCCAGTTCCATCAGATAAACCCCCGTCTCCCCGTCATATTCCGGGAGGCGGACCTCAATCATCTCAGACTTGCTCGTGGGCACGTTTTTGCCCACATAGTCTGCCCGTATGGGCAGCTCCCTGTGCCCCCTGTCAATAAGAACAGCAAACTGTATTGCTCCCGGGCGGCCGCAGGAGATGACGGCTTCAATGGCGGCCCGTGCGGTTCTTCCGGTGTAGAGCACATCGTCTGCAAGGATAACGGTTTTTCCTTCAATTGAGAAGGGAAGCTCCGATCTTCTCACAAAGGGATCCGGAGAAAGATTTGAAAGGTCATCTCTGTAGAATCCAATGTCTATGCTCCCGCAGGGGACATCAACATTCTCAATTTTTTGGATGTTGGCCTGAATCATCCGGGCAATCGGCTCGCCTCTGCGCTTTATGCCCACAAGGCAAACATCCTCAACCCCGTGATTTTTTTCCGCAATTTCATGGGATATGCGCATAAGAGCTCTTTTCAGCCCTGCTTCGTCCATGAGCTGTGATTTTAATCTCATAAAAAAATGCCCCACCTTATCCCGGCAAGACACAACAAAATACGGCTGCAAAGAGCCCTGTATTAAAAGATCTTGCCGGTGTCTCGCACCAACTTAAAAACCTTACTTACTTGAGCAAATATACACCTTCTCAGCCCACTTTGCAAGAGCTGTTTTCAGGAAACATAAAATTTGTTTAAACTCACAAAAACAACAGCCCTCAGGAGAGAGCTGTTGCAAAATATATACTGTCGCTCACATAGCGCTCAGAGCCATAGTCCACATGGTTGAAAACACTGCTGCCGAAGCAGAGCTCCGAGGTCTGCCCGCCGTCAAGATTATAGGCGGAAATAACCCCCTTAGAGGCAAAGTGCCGCGCAAATTCTTCAAAGCTGTCGCCCCGGAGTGAGCCGTCCTCCCTTTCCCAGCTCACGGTCATAAGCAGATAGTGGAGCTTCCCCAGCTGACCTATGCCTGCTCTTGAGGCATGCTTTTCGCTTTCGCCTATGGGATAATTCTCCGGAATTTCGCAAACCTCTCCGTTTTCAACCAGGACAGGACCAAAACTGAGGGAGAAGGATATCCCGTTGTCGCTGATGAATTCTTCCAGCTCTTCGCGGCTTGTTTCCTGCCCCCGCCTGAAGAACAGGAGATCTCCGGAGGAGGATATAAAGCAGGTTTCAATAATATTATAGCTCTTTGTTCCGTGCTGGAAGCTTGTTTCCGAAAACCTTCTCAGCTGCCCCTGATATACGCAAATTCCGAAATCACGAATTGTATAGTAGTCTCCGCTCATGGCAATAACCGCGTTAGCATCCTCCGCCATTTTGCTGACGGTTTTTGTTTCAGAGGAGCCATAGCTGTTGCCTGTCAGGGCCCGGCGGAATTGAGAGGCGTCCCTCAGCTTGATTTCGCAGAGGGAAACGGTTTTTCCGTCCAGCTGCTCCTTCCAGCACAGCGCAAAAATTGACTCATCCAGATAGCAGCAGATTTTTGAACCGGGAGTGAAAGCGGCATCAGCGCAAAAGCAGGGCTCCTCTTCCGCGAAAAGACCAAGTGAGCGGGCCTTTTCAATCAGCTCAAGAACTGCGTCGGTCTCAGCTGTGTCAAAGCAGTGGAAACAGGCTTCGTCAGGTGTTGGGCCTGCAAGTGCATCTGCAGGAATTGAATAATCCTTTTCAATGTGAGCCTCTCCCAGCGCAGAGGCCTTTGAACTGCTGCTGTGCTTCTGCAGCAAAAGCGCAAGCTGTGAAGAAGCTGAAGCATCGCTCCCTGAACCCCTGTAATTTTCAGAGAAAGCAAAAAGCACAAGGAGAGTGAGGAAGGCGCAGAGAGAGCATATTATGGTGTTTTTCAGGGAATGATGTTTATTCATTGGGCACCGCAGTTGCAAAATAAAGAATGTCGCTGATGGCCTTTTCCCAGCCGAACTGAACAGGGTTTTTAAGAACCCCGTTAACAGCCGTGGTGGCGGTCTGACCGCCGTCAAGAGTATAGGCCTTCACGCAGCCTCTTTTAATCATCGCATCGGCGGCCTGCCTGAGGGTGGCATAGCCGTAATATTCTCCGCTTCCGCAGTTCAGATTCATGGTGAGATAGTGGCGCTCACCAAGCATCCCAAGGGCGGAACGGGCATAGGTGTCGTTAATTTCTCCCCAGGCATAGGAGGAGGGGGTAACATCTGTTCCGTTATCAATCAGAACGGGGCCGAAGCTGAGCGAGAAAACAATGTTATTTTCCTCAACAAAGCTCTGGGCCTGGGACAGCTCTGTAAATTGGTTGCGATAGGAGAAGAGCATGTCTCCTGAGGAGTCAATGTAGCACACATCGCAGGTAACGGGATCAAAGCGGTATATGCAGCGGTTCTGAACCACTATCCCGCAGTTTCTCCCGTGATTATAGAAGTCCCCGCCAACGGCAAGAACCGCATTAACATCAGAGGCAAAGGAGCTGCAGGTTTGAAAGTTCATGTCCCCAAAGCTGTCTCCTGCAATTTTTTTGCGTATCTGGGAGCCGTCTGAAATGGAAACCTCGGCAAAGGTTCCAACCATTCCCGCTTCCTTTTCCTGCCACTGCAGCATAAGGATCGATTCATCCAGATAGCAGCTGATCTCGCTGCCAGGGATAAACTCAATGTCCGGGTTCCAAAGCAGCTCCTGCTCGCCAATGAGCGAGCGGGCAAGAACGCTTTCAAGAAGGGAGGCAATCTGCGAAGGATCAGAGCTTGAAACGAAAAGAGCCTGGTCCGGAGCAGGAGCAACAAGAGCAGCCTCCTCAATTGAGTATGAAAGGGGGATGTATTCGGCCCTTGAGCAAAGCTCGTCAAAAAGAGCTGAGGCATACTCATCAAGAAAATCAACCGGAGAAGCAGGGTTTGAAATCTGCCAGCCTCCGTTTTTCTCAAGCAGGAGAGAGGCCGTCAGCTCAGCGCTCCCCAGCTCGGCAAGGCATTCCCCCAAGGCCTCCTCAAAGCACTCCTGGAGCACTGCCGGCAAAAAGCTGTAGTCGCTGTCATAAATTTCCGAAGAGCTCTCTGCCAGGGAAACCCGAGCGCTGAGCTTTTCACTGAAGGCAGCGGCAACGGAGGAGGAAAGAGAAGATAAGTCCGGGCAGCTTATGGAAACCTCAGCAGAGGCAGCTTTCCCGGAGCGGGAAACCTCCGCAAGCTCTGCAGACCAGTCTGCAACAAGCGCGTCATAAATCAGCCGAGCCTCATCTGATGAGGGAAGCGGATTTATATACAGCCTGCTTCCGTCTGTGAAAACAGCGCAGCTGCCCTCTTCGTCAAGCCCTGCAAGATAGCTCTCTGCAGCCTCAAAAACGGCTTTGTCTCCAAAGGAAAAGCCTCCGTTTCTGAGGGCGAAGAGAACAGCCGCAGAAATAATCACGGCCAGAACCGAAGCGACCGCGATAATAATTATAACCGCGGCCGTTTTTTCCTCTTTTGAATTTATTGAGCTCTTAGAAGTCGGCATTGCCTGTTGTGCGGGGATGCAGCTCAACATCGCGGATATTTGAAACTCCGGTGAGATACATAACCAGTCGCTCAAAGCCGAGACCGAAGCCGGCATGTCTGCAGGAGCCGTAGCGCCGCAGATCCATATACCACCAGTAATCCTTTTCGTTCAGCCCCAGCTCTTCCATGCGAGCCTTAAGAACATCAAGCCTCTCTTCTCTCTGGCTTCCGCCTATAATTTCTCCTATGCCGGGAACAAGGCAGTCTGCAGCGGCAACGGTTTTTCCGTCGTCGTTAAGGCGCATGTAAAAGGCTTTGATTTCTTTGGGATAGTCCGTAACAAATATGGGCTTCTTGAAAACCTCTTCCGTGAGATACCTTTCGTGCTCGGTCTGAAGGTCTATTCCCCATTCAACAGGGAAATCAAACTTCCTGTCTGCCTTAAGGAGAATGTCCACTGCCTCGGTATATGTTATGCGGCCGAATTCATTGTCTGCAACATTACGGAGTCTGTCTATAAGCCCTTTGTCAACAAATTTGTTGAAGAATTCCATCTCCTGAGGGCATTTTTCAAACACATCGTTTATAACATATTTAACCATAGCCTCGGCAAGATTCATGTCGTCATTAAGGTCTGCAAAGGCCATTTCAGGTTCAATCATCCAGAATTCGGCAGCGTGCCTCTGAGTGTAAGAGACCTCTGCTCTGAAGGTGGGCCCAAAGGTAAAAACATCGCCGAAGCACATGGCGAAGTTTTCGCAGTTGAGCTTCCAGGATAAGGTCAGA
>R03__coassemble_321_pt1 | contig 29051 bp, 28 predicted proteins | sample R03__metabat2_low_PE_030 | metagenome-assembled genome bin R03
GGTTTACACAGGAAAGCTTTCAATTAAATAAGACTTGAGCTTCCCAACGGCAAAAATTGCGGTTTCCGCCGCACCATACCGGATTGACAGAGTCTATGACTACTCCGTGCCTGAAAAGCTCAGAGAGAGTCTTCAGCCGGGCTGCAGAGTTTTTGTGCCCTTTTCCAGGGGCAACAGAATCTGCGAGGGCATTGTTCTTGCTCTTGAGGAAAAGGAGGATATTTCCGCCTTGAAGGAGATTGCCTCCCAGATTGATGCCCAACCGGTGCTTTCAAGGCAGCAGATTTCCCTTGCCATATTTATGAGGGAAAGATTTTTCTGCACGATTTATGAAGCTGTGAAGGCCATGCTGCCCTCCGGGCTGCTGCTTAATGCAGAGGGCTCAGCCAGAGTGAAGGACAGGCAGGAGGAATATATAAAGCTTGCCGTTCCCGGGGAAGAGGCCGTTGCTGCTGCTGAGGAGATGAACCGGCGGGCCCCCAGGCAGGCAGAAATCCTGAGGGAGCTTTCGTTTTTCGGCTGCGTCTCCGCTTCTGAGCTTATGGAATTCACTTCCTCGTCAAGAGCATCTCTTAATGCCCTTATTAAGGCGGGTTATGCCGAAAGCTTTAAAACAGAGGTTTTCAGAAGACCTGAGATCTCAGCCGTTGAGCACAGAGAGCTTCCTGTTCTAAACGAGGAACAGAGCAGAGCATTTGAGGGGCTCAATGCCCTTTGCGAAAGGAATGAGTTCAAAACGGCTCTCCTTCAGGGCGTTACAGGCAGCGGCAAAACCGGAGTTTATATCCATTTAATAGACCGGGCCCTTAAAAGAGGGCAGAGCGCTGTTCTCCTTGTGCCGGAAATTTCTCTCACACCCCAGATGCTGAGAACCTTTTCCTCCCATTTCGGAGAGGAAATTGCGGTTTTACACAGCCGACTCAGGAGCACGGAGCGCTACGATGAGTGGAAAAGGATTAAATCAGGCAAAGCCAGGTTGGTTATCGGAACAAGGAGCGCAGTTTTTGCTCCGCTTGAAGGTCTTGGACTCATAATAATAGACGAGGAGCAGGAGGAGAGCTATAAATCCGAAAACTCTCCCAGATATAATGCAGAGGAGGTTGCAAAATACCTTTGCTATAAAAACAGCTGTATGCTTCTCTTGGGCTCTGCCACACCTAAGGTTACCACAAGGTATTATGCCCAGATTGGAAAATATTCCCGCTTCACCCTTGAAAAGCGTTATAACGAACAGCAGCTGCCTGAAGTTTTCAGGGTAGACATGAAAAAAGAGCTGAGGCAGGGAAACAGCGGAGCTCTCAGCGGCTTTCTTAAGAAGGAACTGCTTGAAAACATTGAAAGGGGAGAACAGAGCATACTGTTTCTCAACCGGAGAGGCGCCAGCGCATTGGTGCGCTGCATTGAGTGCGGCTATGTTTACAGGTGCCCTTCATGCTCTGTTAGCCTTACCTATCACAGCGTGGGTAACAGGCTTATGTGCCATTACTGTGGCTTCAGGAAATACCCTGATTCTGTCTGCCCTGAATGCGGAGGCAGACTTGACTACAGCGGAAACGGAACCCAGAGCCTGGAGATGGAGCTTAATGAGACCTTCCCCGGAGTTCCTCTTCTCAGGATGGATACTGATGTTATTTCCGCAGTTAACACTCATGATGTCCTTTTTGAAAAATTTGCATCGGAAAACATCCCGATTATGCTTGGCACCCAAATGGTCACAAAGGGGCTGAACTTTGAAAATGTTACTCTGGTTGGAGTTGTGGATGCAGATCAGAGCCTTTATACGGGAAGCTTCCGTTCAGCCGAGAGAACCTTTTCTCTCATAACCCAGGTTATAGGACGGGGAGGCAGAGGGAAAAAGCCGGGCAGAGCGGTTATTCAGAGCTTTACGCCCGACAATGAGGTTATTATCTGCGCTGCGCGCCAGGACTATGAGGAGTTTTACAGGGGCGAAATACTTCTCAGAGAGCTTGAAAATGCCCCGCCTTTTGCAGACCTGCTGGCGCTGACAGTCTCCGGGACAGATGAGGAGATGGTCATAAACGCCTGCAGCTACGCAAAATCAATGCTTTCCTGCCTTCTTGAACAGAGGCGGGACGTTACGCTTCTCGGCCCGGCTCCTCTGGGAGTTGTGAAGGTGAGCAATAGGTTCAGATATAGAATAAATATTCGCTGCAGGGCAGATGCTGAGCTTAGGAGAGCCCTTGAAAACACAATTCGTCATTGCAGCGGAGACAGACGGTTCAGGGGAATGTCCTTTTATGCAGACAGTGACCCTGCCGATTAAGGAGAGAATATGGCAATCAGAAACATTTTAACAAGCGAAAATAAGCAGCTCTACAAGCCGAGCAGACCCGTTACCGACTTTAACTCAAGGCTTCACCAGCTGCTTGACGATATGATTGAAACCCTTTCCACCCAGGAGGGAGTGGGTCTTGCGGCGCCCCAGGTGGGCGTTCTCAGGAGGGCCTGCATAGTTCTTGAAACCAACGTTGAAGAGGGGGAGGATGAGTATGTTATTGAGCTTGTCAACCCGGAGGTTATAGAGACAGAGGGAGAGCAGGAGGGAGCCGAGGGCTGCCTGAGCGTTCCCGGAGAATTCGGAATTGTTAAAAGACCGGAATGGGTTAAGGTCCGCGCTCAGGACAGAAACGGTAATTATTTCGAGGTTGAGGGCAGCGGGCTTACAGCAAGATGCTTCTGCCACGAGATAGACCATCTTGACGGAATTGTTTTCACCTCTAAGGCCGAGCGCATGCTCACGGAGGAGGAGCTTGCCGGTATGAACAGAGGAGAGGAAGAGGACTGAGATGAGAATTGTTTTCATGGGCACGCCGGATTTTGCAGCCGTAAGCCTTGAGAAGCTCATTGAGGAAAAGTTTGATGTTGTGGGAGTTTTCTGCCAGAGCGACAAGCCCGTTGGCAGAAAGCAGGAGCTTACGGTGCCGCCGGTGAAGGTTTTGGCGCAAAAGCAGGGGATTCCCGTTTTTCAGCCCGTTAAAATGAGGGACGGAACCGCCCTTGAGATTCTTAAGGGGCTGCAGCCTGATATTCTGGTTGTTGTTGCCTATGGGAAGCTGCTGCCGGATGAATTGCTTGAGCTTCCGAAATACGGAGCGATTAATGTTCACGGCTCGCTTCTGCCCAAATACAGGGGAGCAGCTCCCATACAGTGGGCAGTTCTGAACGGGGACAGGGTCACCGGTGTCACAACCATGCATCTTGCGCGGGAAATGGACGCAGGGGATATGATCTATTCCGAGCAGACGGAGATTGGAGAATACGAAACCTCAGGAGAGCTGTTTGAAAGGCTTTCTCACATGGGGGCAGAGCTTCTTGTTAAAACTCTGAGAGACCTTGAAGCGGGCACTGCTCCCAGAACGCCTCAGAACCATGAAGAGGCCAGCTATGTTACCATGCTGGACAAGAGCATTTCTCCAACTGATTTTTCTGGCTCTGCAAGGCAGGTTATAAAGCACATATACGGGCTTCTTCCCTGGCCAGCTGCCACAGCGGAGATAGGCGGGGAAACAGTCAAGCTCTTCGGAGCGGAATATACTCAAAACAAAACCGGGCTTTCTCCCGGCAGTATAGTCTCAAGCGATAAGGGCGGCATCGAGCTTGCCTGCGGAAGCGGAGAGACTGTTTTGATAACCGAGCTTCAGGCTCCCGGAAAAAAGAGAATGAGCGCTGAGGACTATCTAAGAGGGCACAGGCTTTAATGAACCCCGGAAGAAAAGCGGCATTAGATGCCCTTAACAGATGCTTCGTTAACGGCGCCTGGGCCTCCCAGACCCTTGATTCCCTTATTAATAAAAATTCCCTTTCACCAAGGGATGCGGCCCTGGCAACCCGGCTTACCGTGGGCGTTATTCAGAATTATGCCCTTCTTGATTTTTGGATTGAGAGCTTCTGCCGTACCGCTCCTGACATGGAGGTCAGAAACATTCTGCGTCTGGGAATGTATCAACTCAAGCTTTGCGACAGAATTCCCAAAAGCGCAGCCGTTAACGAAAGCGTGGAGCTTGCAAAAAGCAGCGGTTTTAAGAGCGCTGCGGGCCTTGTGAATGCGGTTTTGCGAAGAGCCTCTGAGAGAGAGCTTCCTGAGCCGGAGGACCCCTGTCTTAAATTCAGCCAGAGCCCCTGGTTCTTTGAAAAAATGTCTTCCCTTAAGGGGGAGGAGTTTGCTCTTGCTCTCCTTAAGGCAAACAATGAGGAGGCTCCCGTTGAAAAACGGAGGGCATTTGCCTCAGGAGAGGAATATGTTCAGGACGGGGCTGCCTTTGAAGCGGTTTTAATGGCTGAGCCAAAGCCCGGGATGCGGGTTTTAGACTGCTGCAGCGCTCCGGGAGGAAAGTCCTTCACCTCTGCCGTACTCATGGAGAACAGGGGAGAAATCCTCTCCTGCGACATAAGCTCCCGGAAGCTGAGACTTGTTGAAGAGGGGGCTGAGCGGCTGGGCATTGAAATCATAAAAACAAGGGCAATGGACGCAAAGCTTTTCTGCCCGGAGCTTGAGCAGGGCTTTGAGCTTGTCATTGCGGATGTGCCCTGCAGCGGCTTCGGAGTTATGAGAAAAAAGCCGGAGATACGCTTTAAAACCCGGGAGGAGATTAAACCCCTTCCGGAAATTCAGAAGGCGATTGCCCGAAATGTGAGCCGTTATGTTAAAATCGGAGGAAGGCTTCTCTATTCAACCTGCACCGTTTTCCCGGAGGAGAATGAGGAGGTTTCCCGCAGCATAGCCGGCTTTGAAATATTAAAAGAAAAAACATTTTATCCCAATGTTGACGGGACAGACGGCTTTTATGCCGCAGTCCTTGAAAGAAAGGAATAATGAAAGATATTCTTTCCATGCTGCCGGAGGAGATTTTTGAGGAAATTCCCGGCTTTAGGGGAAAGCAGGTTGTTTCCTGGCTTGCAAAGGGGGTTTCCTCCTTTGACGAGATGACAAATCTGCCCAAAGCTCTCAGAGAGGAGCTTAAGGAGAAATATTCCCTCTACAGGCCTCAAATCCTCAGAAAACAGCTTTCTTCCGACGGGACAATTAAATATCTCTGGGAGCTTCAGGACGGAAATGCAGTTGAAACCGTTCTCATGCTCAATTCCTACGGAAATACCCTTTGCGTTTCAACCCAGGTTGGCTGCAGGCAGGGCTGTGCCTTCTGCGCCTCAACAATAGGGGGCCTTGTGCGCTGCATGGAGCCCTCCGAGATTCTCAATGAGATTGTTTGCTCACAGCTTGATTCAAAGCTGAACATTTCAAACATCGTGCTCATGGGCACAGGTGAACCTCTGGATAATTTTGAAAATGTAATGCGTTTTCTGAAGCTTGTGAACCACCCGCAGCTTCTTAACATAGGCATGAGGCACATAACCCTTTCCACCTGCGGCTTAATAGAGCGCTTTGAAGAGCTTGCGCAGGAAAATCTTCAGCTCACTCTCGCCCTTTCTCTCCATGCGCCGGACGATGAAACGAGAAGCCGCATTATGCCGGCAAACAGAGGGAGGGGAGTTGATGCTCTTATGGAGGCCTGCGAGGCTTACTACAAAAAGACAGGGCGCAGGGTAAGCTTCGAATATGCCCTGATTGACGGGGTCAACGATTCTCCTGCCCAGGCAAAGCTTCTTGCCCAAAGAGCCGTAAAGCTGGGGGCTCACATAAATCTTATTACGCTCAATCATGTTGAGGAAAGCCGGTTTGAGCCCTCAAAGCCGGAAAATATGAAGACTTTTATTAAAATACTTGAAGAAAACGGTGCAAATGCCACCGTGAGAAGAAAGCTTGGAACCGATGTTGATGCCGCCTGCGGGCAGCTCAGGAGGAAATTTTTAAAGGAAAAGCAATGAAATTTTACGGTTTAACCGATGCAGGTTTAGTCAGAAAAAATAATCAGGATTGCTACAGGCTTAAAAGATGCGATTCGGCGAAGGCTCTTGTTGCGGTTTTATGCGACGGAGTGGGAGGAGCGAATGCCGGAGAGGTTGCCAGCGCGCTTGCAACCGACTGCTTTGTTGAGCATGTTGCCGCAAGGCTCAGTTCAAGAACGGGAAAAAAGCCGGAGCCTGAAAGGGTTTTGAGAGCGGCATGCCTTGAGGCTAACACCTCTGTCTATGAATATTCCTGCTTTGACTTTTCTTTCCGGGGAATGGGAACAACCCTGGTTGGAGGAATCGTTTATGATTCAGGCAGGCTTGTTCTTGCAAACATTGGAGACAGCCGCGCCTATCTCATCAGCCGGCAGAAAAAAACAATTGAACAGCTTACAAAAGACCATTCCCTTGTTTTTGAAATGTATCTCAAGGGTTTCCTCACCAAGGAGGAGGCCAGGACCCATCCGAAAAGCAACATAATCACAAGAGCAATAGGAAGCTCTGAGTTTGAAGATTGCGACATATATGAGTTTCAGCTTGAAAAGGGAGATGTTCTTATTCTCTGCAGCGACGGGCTTTCGGATTATGTTCCCGATGAGGCCATACTGTCTTCAGTACTTCAGTCTGAGGATGAGAGCATATGCCTTAATCTGCTGGGGCGCTCATACGCTGGAGGCGCCGGAGACAATGTTACCGTTGTTGCAGTGGTGAATGAATGAGCGAAACCATTCTGAACGACAAATACATAGGCCGCCTTCTTGAAGAGCGCTACCAGATTCTCAACGTTATAGGCGTTGGGGGCATGGCTGTTGTCTGCAGGGCCCTGGACACAAGGCTTTCAAGGAATGTTGCCGTTAAAATAATGCGTGACGAAATATCTCAGGACGAGGAATTCCGCAGAAGATTTGCCGCCGAATCCCATGCTATCGCCATGCTGTCTCACCCGAACATTGTGGCGGTTTACGATGTGAGCCATTATGATGAGCTTGAGTTCATTGTTATGGAGCTCATCAACGGCATTACTCTCAGGCAGTATATGGAGAGAAAGGGCAGAGTTGACTGGAAGGAGGTCATGCATTTTTCAAAGCAGATCGCCGCAGCGCTCAACCATGCTCACCAGAGGGGCATTATCCACAGAGATATAAAGCCCCAGAACATAATGCTTCTGAAGGATGGCACAATCAAGGTCGCAGACTTCGGAATTGCGGCCCTTGAAAGCGAAAGCAGCCTGAAGGAGGGGGAGGCAATAGGCTCCCTTAACTATCTCGCGCCTGAGCAGATCAGGGGCGAGGCGCCGGATGCCAGGGGAGACATTTATTCTCTCGGAGTTATGATGTATGAAATGCTCTGCGGCTGCAAGCCCTATTCCGGAGAAACTCCCGGAGAAATCCTTCTGAAGCAGAGCAGCGAAAATATTGTTCCCATTACAGAGCTTAATCCTGAGGTTCCTGAGGAGCTTGCGGCCATAGTTTCAAAGGCTATGGAGCCCGATATAAACGACCGTTACCGTTCCGCCTCGGAGCTCGTTGAGGATTTTGAGCAGTTTGCCCGGGATTACCTCAAGGCGGAGGAAAGCAGAAAAGCCAATGTTGAGATGAGCATCGGGCCAGAGAATGAAGAGGTCAGAAAGGAATATTTTTCAATTCTCAGAAAATCGGGAAAGGTGAGCTTTGCTTTAGGCTGCTTCGGAACCATTGCGGCAATAATTCTTGCCTTCGGTTTCCTCTGGAAATACTGGATGGCAGACCTTTTCTCCCCGGCGGAGAGAATCTCGGTTCCCGATTTCTCAGGCTATAACTACGAGGAGCTGCTGCATAATGTTCAGTTTACCTCGGTCTATGAGTTCGTCCCGAATTATGTTGTTGACACAAGCACTGCCTCAGGCACCGTTCTTTCTCAGGAGCCCCTTGCGGGCAGAAGCGTTATGCTTACAAAAGAAGGGGTTGAGGTGAAGCTCAATGTGAGCACCGGCTATATCCTTCTTGAGGTTCCGGATGTCTCCGCCCAGAACTACAGGGAGGCAAACCTGAAGCTGGTGAATGCAGGTTTCTCGGTTGAAATTGTTAATGTGGCAAGCGATGAAATCCAGAAGGACATTGTCATAAGCACAAGCCCTGTGGCGGGAGAGAACATAACCGCCGGCTCAACGGTCTATCTTTATGTCAGCGGCGGAAAGGAAATGAACTATATCCGCATGCCAAATCTCGTGGGGCTCACGGAGGAGGCTGCAATAACAAAGCTTACCAATGCCAACCTCACCTTTGTTGGAACAACAAGGCAGGCAAGCGAATATGAAGCGGGAACCGTTATTGCCCAGAGTACCCCGGCCTTTGCCGAGGTTCAGGAGAGAACTAACATCACAATAACCGTTTCCACAGGTGCGGAAATCGCCCAGACGCAAGCCGGAACAGAGGGCACAATATATATAACGCCATGAACAGAGGACTCATAACAAAGGCTCTCAGCGGTTTTTACTATGTTAAAGACGATGAAAGCGGAGAGCTTCACGAATGCAGAGCCAGGGGAGTTTTCAGGCACAGAGGTCAGTCTCCCCTTGTGGGGGACAGGGTTGAGTATGACGGGAAGAACACCATACTCTCTATTTTGCCCAGGAAGAACAGCTTTGTAAGGCCTTCGGTTGCCAACATGGATATGCTGATTTTTGTTGCCTCCGGAGCCGAGCCGGTGACTGACCCCTTCCTTATTGACAGAATTTCGGTTATAGCAGAGGCTTCAGGCTGCGAAATGCTGCTTGTTCTTAATAAAACGGACGTTAACCCCGCCGAAGCCCTTGAAGGGATTTACCGCCGCAGCGGAATTCCCACAGTTAAAACCAGCGCCTTAAGCGGAGAGGGAATTTCGGAGCTGAGGGAGCTGATTTCCGGAAAGGTCTGCGCATTCACAGGCAATTCAGGGGTTGGAAAATCCAGCATTCTCAATCTGCTTGTGCCTGATGCCTGCATGGAAACTGCAGAAATCAGCAGCCATCTGGGAAGAGGAAAGCATACAACCCGCTTTGTTCAGCTTTTTGAGCTTGATGAGTCAACCACTGTTGCGGATACTCCCGGCTTTGCCTCCTTTGAAATTGAAATGGTGGGAAATATAGCAGCCGAGGAGCTTCCGGGACTCTTCACTGATTTTGCCCCCTTCATTAAAGACTGCCGCTTTGCCGACTGCACCCACATAAATGAACCGGACTGCAGCCTTAAGCAGGCCCTTGAGGAGGGGAAAATTCAGAGCAGCAGATACTGCTCATATAAGAAGCTCTACGATATTATTAAAAATAACAGGCCGTGGGATTGAGTTCACGGAATAAATGTGATAAAATAAATTTAAATTAACCATAGGGGAGAAATAATATGTCAGGACATTCTAAGTGGCATAACATCCAGAAAACGAAGGGCGCAGCAGATGCCAAAAGAGCTCAGGCCTTCACTAAAATCGCAAGAGAAATGATAGTTGCCGTCAAAGAGGGCGGCAGCGGAGACCCGAAGAGCAACTCAAAGCTTGCAGCGGTCATTGCAAAAGCAAAGGCAGCCAACATGCCGAACGACAACATTAAGAGAACAATCGAAAAGGCATTGGGCGCCGGCGCGGGAGACAACTATGAAAAAATCACCTACGAGGGCTACGGTCCCTCAGGCATCTCCGTAATCATCGAAACGATGACAGACAACCGCAACCGAACCGCCGGCGAAATCCGCCACCTGTTCGACAAGTATAACGGCAAAATGGGCGTTGCCAACTGCGTTTCCTGGTCTTTCGACAGGAAGGGCGTTATTGTGATAGACAATGAAGACGAGGAGCTTGACGAAGACACTGTCATGATGGATGCGCTTGACTGCGGCGCGGCAGATTTCGAAGCCGACGATGCTGTTTTCACCGTATACACCTCAGAGGACGACATTGCCTCCGTTTCCGATGCCCTCACTGCCAAGGGCTATACCCTTCTCTCGGCCCAGGTTGAAATGCTTCCTCAAAACGGCTGCAAAAAGCTTACCGACGAGGACGACATTAAAAACATGCAGAAGATGCTTGATCTTTTCGAAGATAACGACGACGTTCAGAACGTCTGGCACGACTGGGAGGATGCTGAATAAGCTCCCAAAACACATCAAACCCCCTGTTTTTCAACAGGGGGTTTGGCGCAGGCTGACCTGTAAGCCGGGTTCTGTCATTTAAAACGGTCATCTATCTCGACCGCCGGTTGCCCGACGGCTCAAGCCACCTCCCAAGAACGGCCGGGCCGGCCATATGTTCTTCCGCGGTGTTGCACCGGATAGAGTTTACAGCATCAGCATGTCTCCATGTGACGAGTGAGCTCTTGCCTCACTTTTCCACCCTTACTCCCAAAGGGGAGCGGTATATTTCTGTTGCACTTGTCCGAGAGTTGCCTCTGGCGGGCGTTACCCGTTATCCTTGCCCTGCGGTGCCCGGACTTTCCTCAGACGGAGCCTTTCGGCTTCCGCCCGCGACCGTTCAGTCTGCCTGAGGGCTTATTCTAACTTAAATTGATTTTTTTTTCAATAAGTAATATAATTAAAGCCATGAATCTTGAAGAATATATTAATTCAATAAAGGGCAGTTCAATTGCCGTTATAGGGGCGGGGATAAGCAACGAGCCCCTGATCCGCCTTCTGTGCATTTCCGGCTGCGATGTTACGGTTTGCGACAGGAGAGATTTTGCCGCTTTGGGCAGCAAGGCCCTAGAGCTTATTTCGCTCGGAGCAAAGCTCAGGCTCGGAGAGGACTATCTTGAAAATCTTAATCAAGACATAATCTTCCGCACTCCCGGTCTCATGCCCTTTGATGAGCATCTGCTGAAGGCCGGGGAGAGGGGGAGCGTCATCACCTCGGAGATGGAGCTTTTCTTTGCGCTTTGTCCCTGCAAAACGGTCTGCATAACCGGGAGCGATGGGAAAACCACCACCACCTCCATTATTGCAGAACTGCTGAAAAGAGCGGGGAAAACAGTTTATGTTGGGGGAAATATAGGAAGGCCCCTCCTCTGCGACACACCGGTTATGAAAAAAGACGGGATTGCCGTCATAGAGCTCAGCTCCTTCCAGCTCCACAGTATGACCTGTTCCCCGGATGTTGCGGTTATAACCAACATAACCCCCAACCATCTCGACAAACATGGCAGCTATGAAGACTATATAAAAGCCAAAAAGCAGATTTTCATAAATCAGAAGCCCGGGAGCAGACTCGTTCTCAATCTTGACGACGCGCTTGTATCAACCTTCCCCGGCACGGAATATTTTTCCCTTGAGAAGGAATGCAGGGGGGCATATGTTAAAGACGGTGTAATATTCAGAAACGGCCGGCAGCTCATGAAAACCGAGGATATTCTCCTTCCCGGAGAGCACAATGTCAAGAACTTCCTTGCAGCCTTTGCGGCAAGCGAGGGAGAGGTGAGCGATGAGATATGCTCAGCCGTGGCCCGGGAATTTTCCGGTGTTCCCCATAGGCTTGAAAGGGTCAGGGAGCTTGGAGGAATAAGCTTCATCAATGATTCCATAGGCACGAGCCCTGTGAGGACAATTGCCGGTCTCAAGGCCATGAAGGATAAGCCGGTTATAATCCTCGGCGGGTACGACAAGCTCATTCCCTTCGATGAGCTGGGTGAGGAGCTGGTAAAAAGAGCAAAGAAAGCCGTTATAACCGGAGCAACAGCGGAAAAAATTGCCGCTGCCATAGACAGGGCGGGCAGATTGGAATATTATATCATTCCCGACTTCGACAGGGCAGTGAAAAAAGCCTTTGAAATTGCAGAAGAGGGAGACACGGTGCTCTTCTCTCCTGCCTGCGCTTCCTTTGATGCCTTCAAAAATTTTGAAGAGCGTGGGAATCACTTTAAAAAACTTGTTATGGAGCTTGAATAATTGAAAATTGCAGACATAAGCCCCCGGGCCCGGGAGATCGGGCAAGCGGCAGAGGCAAAGCTGTGTGAGCAGTTTAAAAGAATAGATTTGCTTGCAGAAAAAAACACCCTGAAGGTCATATCCGCCTTTCAGGACAACAGAGTCGGAGAGGCCTGCTTCGCCGGAACAACCGGCTACGGATACGACGACTTGGGAAGAGACACTTTAGACAGAATGTATGCCCAGGTTTTCAACACCGAGGCTGCTCTCGTGAGGCTGGGCTTCGTCAACGGGACCCATGCCATAACCTGCGCCCTCTTTTCCCTCTGCTCCCCGGGAGACACAATCCTTTCCGTCACCGGCACGCCCTATGATACCCTGAGAAAGGCCATAGGCATCAGCGGAGATGAATTCGGTTCCCTCGCCTTTTACGGAATTAAATATTCAGAGGGCGGGCTCGATCTCCTTTCAGACAAAAGCATAAAAGCCGTTATAATGCAGCGCTCCTGCGGATATGACGAAAGGAAGTCCCTCTCAATTGCGGAAATCAAGGCTCTGATTGAGAAAATCAGAGAAAAGCGTGATGATGTATACATTTTCTGCGATAATTGCTACGGTGAGTTCACAGAGGAGCTTGAGCCCACCGATGTCGGGGCAGATCTTATTGCAGGCTCCCTGATAAAAAATCCCGGGGGCGGGATTGCCCCCACGGGAGCATATCTTGCAGGCAAGGAAGAGCTGATTAAAAGAGCCGCCAACAGGCTCACAAGCCCCGGAATCGGGGGAGAGTGCGGCTCAACCCTCGGAAACAGCAGGCTTTTATATCAGGGGCTTTTCATGGCTCCCCATACCGTGGCCCAGGCCTTGAAAACCGCTGTTTTTGCCGCAGCCGTATTTGAAGAGGCAGGCATTGAAACAAAGCCCTCATCGCTTGCCCCCCGGAGTGACATCATCCAGAGAATCCGCCTGGGCTCAAGGGAGAGAATGCTGGCCTTCTGCGAGGGTATACAGTCCGGAGCCCCTGTTGATTCCTATGTTAAGCCGGAGCCCTGGCCCATGCCGGGTTACGACTGCGATGTTATTATGGCAGACGGGTCCTTCATTCAGGGCGCCTCAATTGAGCTTTCAGCGGACGGGCCTGTCAGGCCGCCATATGATGTTTTTCTCCAGGGCGGTCTCACCTATGAATCAGGAAAGCTTGGAGTACTCATGGCTTTAACAGCAATTTTGGGAGAATAAAATGAAAAAAATAACAGCAATAATTCTTGCCCTCGGGCTTTGCCTTTCCCTCTGCGGCTGCGCAGAAAAGCTCAAAAGCGTGGAAATCCCCCCCATGCCCACAAAATCACCTGCCCCTGTTTCAACTCCGGAGCCTGTTGAGGAGCCTGAAGAGGAGATAGAAGCTGCCGGCCTCACAAAAAGGATAATATTCACCGTCAATCAGATTTCCTTTGCCGACCCTGACCCTTTAAACGGCTTTGAAACCATCCTCCATTTTTCCTGCCAGATGCCAACAATCTTCATTGAGGGCAACGATTCCGCCACGGCGCTTATAAATGAAAGACTGGGAGAGCTTTGCGGAAACCTCTATTCCGAGGAAGAGGTCCCTCTGGAAATGGACGAGCATAACAGCCTTTTAAGCCTTGCCGAATCCAATTACAGCGAGGATAATAATCCGGACTTTTACTTCAGCCATAAAATTTCCATGATCCGCGCTGATGATAATATCATTGCAATTAAAATAAATACCGAAAAAACAACCTTCGACAAGGAAAAACCCGAGCGCAGCGAGGAGGTTCATTATTTCGACACATCCTCCGGCACAGAGCTTTCCGAAGACCTTGCCCTTAGCGATGCCTACCCGGAAGCTGAGAAAACGGGAAACGGCAGCCTTGAGGTTATTGCTCTCGGGGAAGGGGATGCCTCCTCAGACATAATAGATCTCTATGTTGCAGACGAAGAGGGGAAGGATTTCCTTCTCATCAGCACGGGGATGATTAACGATGTAAACATAGCCGACCTATGGTATTGCAACTACATGCTGGACTGCTCCGTTCAGCTGAGAGCCGAGCTTCCCGAGGGCGTTCCCGTTCTCATGATCAGCTACACTTCCCAGGGTCTTGAACATCATATGCTGTTTTCCGTAAATGCCGAAACGGGAGCCCCTGAGCTTACCGATTTTTCAACAATCGCAGTCGTTGGGTAAATTTTTAAATTTTAACGCTATTTTTATTTGCAATTTATACACAACTGTGCTATAACATTTGAGTAAAACCGGAGATTTGTCCGGCACAAATTTAATTGGAGGATGAAACATGAAAAAATTCATCGCAATGCTCCTTGCAGTTATGATGATTGCTTCCCTCTGCGCCTGCGGCACCACTCAGGCCGCAACAACCGCAACCGAAGCAGCACCTGCAGCAGAAGCAGCAGCAACCGAAGCAGCAGCTGAACCCGCAGCAGAAGAGTCCGCCGAGAAGGTCGGCCAGACTGTTCTTAAGTGCGCCTTCAACCAGACCATCACCAACCCCGAAGCTCAGACCCTTCTCTGGATCTCCGACGAGCTTTACGATGCAACCGAAGGCCGCTACTCCATCGAAGTTTACCCCGATGCAACCCTTGGTGACCAGGCTTCCAGCCTTGAAACCCTCATGGCCGGCGGCATCGAGATGAGCCTCGTTGCCAACTCCATCATTGAAAACTACTCCGCAGACTTCGCAGTCATCGGCACCCCCTATGTCTACGACTCTCTCGAGCACCAGGAGAAGGTTTTCGAGTCCGGCGTTCTGGCTGACCTCTATGCAACAACCGAGCAGTACGGCTTCACCGTTCTCTGCGCATACTCTCTCGGTTCCCGTAACCTCTACCTCGCAAAGGCTCCTGTAGCCGAAGGCGAAGTTGTCGGTCCCGACGATGTTCAGGGTCTGAAGATCCGCGTCATGGGTTCTGAAACCTGCCAGAAGATGTGGGGCGCAATGTCCGGCGTTGACGGCATCTCCATGGCCCAGGGCGACGTTTACTCCGCAATCCAGACCGGTACTCTCGACGGCGCTGAGAACAACATCATCACCTACACTGACCTTGTTCAGTATGAAGTTGCTCCCGTATACGTATACACCGGCCACCTCATGATTCCCGATGAGCTCACAATCAACAAGGCATTCTTCGACAGCATGAGTGCTGAAGACCAGGCTGCCCTGCTTGACATCTGCAACAGATCTCAGGCATACTTCTTCGAGCTTGCAGCAGCTCTCCGCGATGACTATGCAGCAAAGGCAACCGAGATGGGCGTAACCTTCTTCGAGGCTGATGTTCCTGCATTCCAGACTCTCTGCGCAGACCTCATTGCTGAGAAGGCCAACATGACCGACCTCACAAAGGCTGTCTACCAGTCTGTTCTCGATCTCCGCTGATTTATTCCGGTATTACAGAACATTAAAGGCCCGCAGCAATGCGGGCCTTTATTCCAGGTGATGCGCTGCAGAGCGCTGCCTGAAATCTATATCAGGAGGAAATAATGAAAGTTCTCAATGCCATCAAGAAGGTTTTTGACAAGATTCTTGAAATCCTGGGAATTGCAACCCTCGGCATTATGACGGTCCTGGTTGTTTACCAGGTTGTCACCCGCTATGTTTTCAACAAGCCCAGCGGATTTTCAGAGGCCACTTCCCAATATCTTTTCGTTTGGATGATCATGTTCGGTAGCGCCTATGTCTATGGCTCCAAGGAACATCTCACCATCGACATTCTTAAAGACAAGTTTTCGCCCAAGGTAAACATGTTTGTTGAGATATTCACCAACCTTTGCCTTTTCGCCTTTATTTTTGTTGTTTGCGTCCTTGGCGGCTGGAAATACACATCCGGTCAGGCAGTTCAGACAGACCCGACTCTGCACATTTCAATGGCAGTGCTCTATTTCTCCGTTCCCTTCACGGGGATAATAACTCTTTACTATGCAATCTATAACAGCTGCCTCGCTGTGTTCAATTATAAAAACCACATCCGTATTCTCAGCGATGCTGAGTCCGGAACCGCATGATAAGGGGAGGTAAAAAACCATGACCACAACCGCATTTGCCGGTCTTTTAATGATTATTCTCATTTTCGTAACCCTTGCTCTTGGCTTTCCCATCGGTCTTTCAATTGGAATAGGCTCTGCGGCAGCCCTTTTTGTCATTCTGCCCCCCACAGCAGCCTTCACCTGCGCTCAGAAAATGTTTAAGAGCGTTAACTCCTTCTCCCTCCTTGCCATACCATTCTTTGTCCTCGCCGGAAACATAATGAATAACGGCGGAATTGCAAAGCGCCTTGTTGGCTGCGCAAAGCTTGTTGCTCATCGGCTTCCCGGCGCCCTTGCTCAGACTAACATTGTTGCCAACATGCTTTTCGGCGCAATGTCAGGCTCCGGTGTTGCTGCTGCCGTTGCTATGGGCGGCATTCTCGGACCCATGGAAAAGGACGAAGGCTATAGCGACGAATACTCTGCCGTTTGCAACATCGTTTCCGGGCCAACCGGAATGATGATTCCTCCCAGCAACATCATGATTGTTTATGCAACCGTTGCAGGCTCCGTTTCAGTTGCGGCTCTCTTTATGGCCGGCTATGTTCCCGGAATTCTCTGGGGTCTTGCCTGCATGGTTATTGCCGGTATCATGGCGAAGAAGGCGGGCTACACCTCCTCCGAGCACTATAATTTCAAGTTCGTCATGAAGACCCTTTGGGACGGAATTCCTTCCCTTCTCATGATAGTTGTTGTTATCGGCGGCATTCTCGGCGGCATTTTCACTGCAACCGAAGGCTCCGCAATCGCAGTTCTCTACTCTCTTGTTCTCAGCTTTATATACAGAACAATCAGCCTTAAGGATCTTCCCAAGATTATTTGGAGCTCCGTCAAAACAACCGCAGTCATTGAATACCTTGTCTGCGTTTCCGGAATTATGGGCTATGTCATGTCCTACACCCATATTCCTGCCCTTGTTGCAAATGCCATCCTGGGATTCACAAGCAACAAATATATCATCCTTCTCATAATGAATGTGATTCTTCTCATTGTGGGCTGCTTTATGGACCCGACCCCTGCCGTTCTCATCTTCACTCCCATCTTCCTTCCCATCGTTCAGACCTGGGGCATGAGCGCTGTTCACTTCGGTCTTATGATGGTCATGAACCTCTGCGTTGGAACGCTCACTCCTCCCGTTGGAGCCATTCTCTTTGCCGGCTGCCGTGTGCACCAGGTTAAGATTGAGCAGATCATCAGAATGATGCTGCCCTTCTTCGCAGTGATTATCATCTGCCTTGCCCTCGTAACCTACATTCCTTGGCTCTCAATGGCAATACCCACTGCCCTCGGACTGTGCTGATTTTAACAGGAGAATAAAATGGACATAAGATATTCAACCGGACCTAACGATGTTAAGCGCTACACAACCGAGGAGCTGAGAAAAGAGTTCCTCATTCAGAACCTCTATCAGGCAGACACCGTTCAGGCAGTCTATTCCCATGTTGACCGCATGGTGGTTCTCGGAATCATGCCTGTTAATGAAGCCCTCCCCATAGACAAGGGTATTGATGTCTGGGCGAATTTCGGCACCGGATACTTCCTTGAACGCCGTGAAGCAGGAACCTTTAATCTCGGCGGTAAGGGCTGGATTGAGGCAGACGGTCAGCGTTTTGAGCTTGATTTTGAAGACTGTCTCTACATAACCAAAGAGACCAAAAGCGTTGTTTTCGGAAGCTATGATCCTGAAAATCCTGCAAGATTCTATCTCGTTTCCGCTCCTGCCCACAGAGTCTGCAAAACAACCTTCATTTCAATCAAGGATGCAAACAAGCGGCCCTGCGGCGGAGAGAAAAATTCCAACAAGCGGGTTATTAACCAGTTTATCCACCCTGATGTGCTTGAAACCTGCCAGCTTTCAATGGGGCTCACGAAGCTCTCAGAAGGCAGCGTCTGGAATTCCATGCCCTGCCATACCCATGAGCGCCGCATGGAGGTCTACACCTACTACGGTCTTCCCGAAGGCGAAACCATGCTCCACATAATGGGTCAGCCCCAGGAGACAAGGCATATCTTCATGCAGAATTTTGAAGCCGTTATTTCTCCCTCCTGGTCTGTTCACTGCGGCTGCGGCACCTCGAACTACACCTTTATCTGGGCAATGGGCGGAGAAAACCAGGCTTTCGACGACATGGATAACATTACCCCGTCAGACCTTAAGTAAACTTTTATTGCGCAGCTTCGCCCAAACGGAGCTGCGTAAGCTATGATTAAAATTAAAGGAGATATAAATTATGACTGTAAGTGAAAGACTTGCTGCCTGCGGCGTTGTCCCTGTAGTTGTTCTTGAAGACGCATCTCAGGCTGTGCCCACGGCTAAAGCAATGCTTGAAGGCGGAATAGACGTTATGGAAATAACCTTCCGCACCGCTGCTGCGGCAGACAGCATCCGCGCAGTGAGCCGGGAATGCCCCGATATGCTGGTTGGAGCAGGAACCGTTATAACCCTTGAGCAGTGCAAGCTTGCAATTGAATGCGGAGCAAAATTCATCGTTTCCCCCGGCTATGATGAAGATGTGGTTGACTACTGCCTTGCAAACGGCATCACTCCCGCTCCCGGCTGCGTAACTCCCACCGAGATAACCGCTGCCCTTAAAAAGGGCCTGAAGGTTCTCAAATTCTTCCCCGCAAATATCTACGGCGGCCTGGATGCAATCAAGGCCCTTGCCGGTCCTTTTGCCTCAACCGGAGTAAAATTTATCCCCACCGGCGGCGTGAACCAGAAAAACCTGGCCGAGTTCATCGTTTCCCCCCACATTCATGCGGTTGGCGGCAGCTGGATTTGCCCGAAGAAGGAAATTGCAGCAGGAAATTATGCCAAGATAACCGAGCTTTGCAAAGAGGCGAGAAAAGCGGTTCTTGGCTATGAGGTTTGCCATGTGGGAATTAACTGCGAGGATGCAGATGCCTCCCTTGCAGTAACAAAGGAGTTCGGAGAGGCCTTCAACTTCAGCGTTAAAGAGGGGAATTCCTCCAACTTCTCAGGAGACGGAATCGAAGTTATGAAGAAGATGTATCTCGGCAAAAACGGTCACCTTGCCATCTGGACAAATAAGTCGGAAGCTGCCCTTGTTGACCTTGCAAAGAAGGGCTACACCTTCAATAACGACACCGTTAAAACTCAGAACGGCCGTGTAACCGTTGTCTACCTTAACGAAGAAATCGGCGGCTTTGCCGTTCATCTTAAACAGAGATAATAAGGAGAATTTAAAATGAAATTTCTTACATTCGGCGAAATTATGCTCCGTCTCAAGGCTCCCGGCCAGGAGAGATTTTTCCAGAGCCCCATGCTTGAGGCAACCTTCGGCGGCGGCGAGGCTAATGTTGCAGTTTCTCTTGCAAACTACGGCCTTGATGCAGGCTTCCTCACTGTCCTGCCCGAAAATCCCATTGCAGACGAGTGCGTGAAGGAGCTGCGCCGCTTCGGTGTTGACACAACCAGAATACTTCGCGGAAAGGGCCGCATGGGTATATACTACCTTGAGGGCGGCGCAAACCAGCTCCCCAGCAAGGTTGTTTATGACCGCGCATATTCTGCAATTGCCCTTGCAAAGCCCGGTGACATCGATTGGGACAAGGCCTTCGAAGGCGTTGAATGGTTCCACATAACCGGAATCACCCCCGCAATCTCAGAGACTGCAATGGAGCTTTCAATTGAGTCTGTGAAAGAGGCGAAAAAGAGGGACATAACCGTTTCCTGCGACCTTAACTTCCGCAAGAATCTCTGGAAATACGGCAAAAAGGCCGCAGAGGTCATGCGCGAAATTGCAAAATATGTTGATGTTGCCATAGCCAACGAAGAAGATGTTCAGAAATCCCTGGAGATCACAACCGATGTTGTTGTTGAATCCGGTGAGCTTGACAGAACAAAATATCAGGCCCTTGGAAACAAGGTTCTTGCAGCCTATCCCGAGATGAAGATGATTGCCATAACTCTCAGAGAGAGCCACAGCGCAGATCACAACGGCTGGGCAGCCTGCCTGAACGACGGGGAAAACTTCTATGTTTCAAAGAAATATGAGATTCGCGACATAGTAGACCGCGTTGGCGGGGGAGACAGCTTTGCCGGCGGCCTTATCTACGGTCTCAACACATATGAAGACAAGCAGAAGGCACTCGAGTTTGCAGTTGCAGCCTCCTGCCTGAAGCACAGCATCATCGGCGACTTTAACAGAGTCGGAGTTTCCGATGTGGAAAAGCTTATGGGCGGCGACGGAACAGGCCGCGTCCAGAGATAATAATCGCAGAACTGCGAAGGAAGGAAAAATAAATGAAAGCAGCAGTACTTCATAATTGGTTTGATCTTCAGCTTGATGACATTCCCGTTCCTGTTCCCAATGAAAATGAGGCGCTCATAAAGGTTAAGCTGGCGGGCGTATGCGGCTCCGACATAACCGTTTACAAAGGAAAGCACATGACTGCCACGGTTCCCACTGTTCTCAGCCATGAAATTTTGGGAACAATCGAGACTCTGCCGGAGAATTACACTGGCCCCTTCAAGCTTGGGCAGAGAGTTCTCATGAATCCCATCATCTCCTGTGGCGAATGCGCTGCCTGCAGAAGAGGGCTTCCCCATGTCTGCGAAAATCTGAAGCTTCTCGGCATTCATGTTGACGGCGGCTTTGCCGAATACACAAAGGTAGCAGTTGACAAGCTGGTTGCTCTCGATGAAGACATTCCCGATGATGTTGCAATCCTCGGCGAGCCCTTTGCCGTTGGTGCCCATGTGATGGTGAATTCCGATGTTCAGAAGGGTGATAAAATCTTCATTTCCGGCGGCGCAACCGTTGGGCTCTACATTGCAATTTTTGCAAAGGCAGCAGGTGCAGAAAGAGTAATAATTTCCGAGATTAACGAACGCCGCAGGCAGTTTGTTGAATCCATGGGAATTGAAACCATCAATCCCACCGAAACAGATGCTTTAGACCTCATGAAAGAGGTTACCGGCGGCGGCGGGTTCGACATTGTCTATGACACCTCCGGAGCTCCCTCCTGCATCCTCCAGATGCCCGACCTCTGCCGCTGCGGAGGAAAGCTGCTCTCCCTGGGTCTCTCCGGAGATGCCTATCCCTTTATAATCGGAAAGGTTTCCTTCAAGGAAATCAAGCTTATCGGCAACCGTCTCTACTCCCAGGAGGACTTTGAACGGGGCGTCCGCTTCGTTGAAGACAATTGGAAAGAGCTTCATCTCGACCGCATGGTGACAGACAGACTCACTCTCGGTGAAATCAACAGAGCAATCGAGATGATGATCAACGGCGAAAATATCTGCAAGATTATAATAGATACCAACAAATTCTGAGAAAAAACAGTTGACTTTGCCCAAACAGGGGAGTATACTACTAAAGCCGCGTTGAAGAGGCATGAAGAGATTCTTTGAATCCGCCTCAAGAGCGAGTCCGTAAAAGAAGGAGGAAGTCTTAATGAAACATGCAATAATCTTAACAGGCGGAAAGCAATACCGTGTTGCTGAGGGTGATGTGATCTATGTAGAAAAGCTCTGCAATGAAGCAGGCTCCGCTCTCACTTTTGACAAGGTCCTTGCCGTGGTCGACGGGGAGAACGCTGTTTTCGGCAGCCCCTATGTTGAGGGTGCAACCGTTTCTGCCAACCTTGTTAAAACCGGCAAAGCCAAGAAGGTCCGTGTATACAAGATGAAGCCCAAAAAAGGCTATCGCAGAACTCAGGGTCATCGTCAGCCCTACTCAAAGGTTCAGATTGAATCTATCAACGCATAATCCGCATTTGAATTTGTCTATAGGAGGAAAGCTTAATGGCACATAAAAAAGGTATGGGCTCAACCAGGAACGGCCGCGACAGTGAGTCAAAGCGTCTTGGAGCCAAGAGAGCAGACGGGCAGTTTGTTCTTGCTGGCAACATCCTTGTGAGACAGCGCGGAACAAAGATTCATCCGGGCACTAATGTCGGTAAAGGCAAGGATGACACACTTTTCGCTCTTGTTGACGGCAAGGTTCGTTTCGAGAGAATGGGCAAAGACCGCAAGAAGGTTTCTGTCTACGAAGAAATCGCCCAGTAATAAAAAAATAAAACCCGGATTTTTCCGGGTTTTTTTGATTTTTTCCGAAAGATATATTATAATACAAAAGTTATGAATAATTTTATTGATAAAACCAGAATAATCGTTAAAGCCGGAAAGGGAGGAGACGGCGCCGTTGCTTTCCACCGGGAAAAGTATGTTGCTGCCGGCGGGCCCGACGGGGGAGACGGCGGCAAGGGCGGAAGCATAATCTTCTCCGTGGATGACAATATGTCAACCCTCATGGACTTCCGCTATAAGCACAAATTTGTTGCTGCCAACGGAATGAACGGCTCCGGAAAGAAGTGCAACGGGAGAGACGGAGAGTCTCTCATAATAAAGGTCCCCAGAGGCACCGTGATAAGAGACACTGCCTCCGGCTCCATCATGCGCGACATGTCCTCCGGGGAGGACTACATAGCCGCCAAAGGCGGAAGAGGAGGCTGGGGCAACATCCATTTTGCCACGCCCACCCGCCAGGTCCCCAGATTTGCAAAGCCCGGGCTCCCGGGAGAGGAGCTTGAGCTCACCCTTGAGCTTAAGCTGCTTGCAGATGTTGGGCTTATAGGCTTTCCGAATGTCGGAAAGAGCACCCTGCTTTCCGTTGTTTCAAAGGCTCATCCCAAAATAGCCAACTATCATTTCACAACTCTTTTCCCAAACCTTGGAGTTGTTTATGTTGATGAGGGCCGTTCCTTCGTCATGGCAGACATTCCCGGTCTCATTGAAGGCGCAGCTGACGGGGCAGGCCTTGGCCACGATTTCCTCCGTCATGTAGACAGATGCCGGCTTCTTGTTCATGTTGTAGATGCCTCCGGCAGCGAGGGGAGAGACCCGGTAGACGATTTTAACAAAATCAACACCGAGCTTTCCCAATACAGCGCTGAGCTTGCCTCCAGAAAGCAGATTCTCGTTGCCAACAAATGCGATCTCATCTCTGAAGAAACTGAAGGCAATTTAGCCCGCCTGAAGGCAATTGCAGAGGAAAATGACTTCCCGTTTTTCCAAATGAGCGCAGCAACCCACAGCGGCATAAGCGATTTTATTCACCGCTGCTACAGCGTGCTTGAAACCATTCCTCCCGTTCCCGCCTTCGAGCCGGATTATATTGCTCCCGAGCCTGAGGCCGGTTCTCCCGACGAGCTTGAAATTGTCAACGATGAGGATCTCTGGAGCGTTGAAGGCCCCTGGCTCCAACGTCTCATGCAGAACGTCAATTTTTCAGACAATGAATCTCTCATGTTTTTCGACAGAACCCTCAGAAAAGCCGGAGTATATGAAAGGCTCGAACAGCTTGGAATTAAAGACGGAGACACCGTGAGTATATACGACCTGATGTTTGAATACAGAGACTGATGAACAGCAGCAAAGTTTTTTCAAACCTTATATGGCGTTTTTTTGAAAGGGTTGGAGCAAAGCTCATTTCCGTTGTCGTTCAGCTCATACTGGCAAGGCTTCTCGCACCCGAGGTCTTCGGAACGGTTGCAATCGTAATTGTCATAACAGACATTCTTCAGGTTTTTGTTGAAAGCGGCTTCGGAACCGCCCTCATTCAGAAAAAGGATGCGGATTCTCTGGATTTTTCCTCCGTATTCTATTTCAACATTGCAGCCTGCCTCTTCCTTTATGCCCTTCTTTTCCTTTCAGCCCCTCTTCTTGCAAAATTATATTCAGACCCTCAGCTGACTGCAATTTTCAGGGCGGTGGGTCTCATTCTCATAATTTCCGGAGTGAGAAACGTTCAGCAGGCCTATGTTGCAAGAAACATGCTTTTCAAGCGCTTCTTTTTCTCCACCCTTGGGGGGACTCTTTGCGCCGCCGCAACCGGAATCCTAATGGCCCTGAAGGGCTTCGGAGTCTGGGCTTATGTGGCCCAATATCTGGCAAACAGCCTCGTGGGAACGGTTATACTCTGGCTCACTGTAGACTGGAGACCGGAAGCCGCCTTCTCCTTTGAAAGACTCAAGGCCCTTTTTTCCTACGGCTGGAAGCTGCTTGTTTCAAGCCTTCTCAACACAATAAGCGACAAGCTGCGTCCCCTAATAATCGGAATCAGATACAGCGCCTCAGACCTGGCCTTCTATAACGAGGGCATAATTTTCCCAAATCTTATTGTTGAAAATGTTAACACCTCAATAGACAGCGTGCTCCTTCCCGCCCTTTCCTCCCAGCAGGATAATGCGGAAAATGTCCGCCTCATGACGAGAAGAGCAGTCTCCGTCTCTTCCTACATTATGTGGCCCCTGATGCTGGGTCTCTTTGCCTGCGCAAGGCCCCTTGTCTCTTTAATCCTGGGGGAGAAATGGCTTCCCTGCGTTGTATACATTCAGATTTTCTGCCTTTACTATGCCCTCTTCCCCATACACACTGCAAATCTAAACGCAATTAAATCCATGGGCCGGTCAGACATTTTTCTTAAGCTTGAAATCATAAAAAAGCTTCTTGACCTGGCAGTGGTTCTTGCAACCCTTTTCATAGGCGTGAAAGCAATGGCAATAGGTCTCCTTGCAGAGGGGGTAATAAACCTTGCAATCAATTCAAAGCCCAACGCTTCTTTAATAAATTACCCTCTCCGGGAGCAGATAAAGGATATCCTGCCCTCCTTTCTCGCCGCTGCCTTCATGGCCCTTCCTGTTCTGGCAGTAAGGCTGCTTAATCTCGGAGATTTTGTGACCCTGCTGATCCAGCTCCTTTTGGGCTGCGGGCTTTATGTTGGAATTTCTCTTCTTTTCAAACTGGAGCAGTTCAGCTATGTTCTGGGAATAATAAGAAAGCTGGTTAAAAAGTGAAAGCACTCCTTGAAAAAATAAGAATATCTCCAAATCCCGACCTGGACCTTCCGGGCTTTGAAGCAAGCCTGCTGCACTGCTCCATAGCCGGCCTTGCCATCTTGGCAGCTGCCGCAGCGGGAATTTTCAAATTTCCCGTTTCTTTGAAAAGACTCATTCTCCTTGCCTCGCTTTTTGCGGCAGCGCTTCTGCCCCTCTTTAATTACCTATATAACATAAAAAGAAAGCGTTACATCTGTGATTCCCTCCTCATCCTCCTTGCAGCCCTCTTCACTGCCTGCTCCGGAGATTTGTCGGGAGCCTCGATTTTGCTCCTTGCCTACAATCTTTTAAAGCTCTTTGAATCCTTCACAACCGCAAAGCAGAGGGAAAGAGCCGTCTCCCTCATGGATATCCTGCCTGACTATGCTCTCATACTAAACGAAGGCAGCGCCGAAAAGCGTAAGCCATCAAAGGTCTGCCCCGGGGATTACATAGGCGTGAAGCAGGGTGATATAATTCCCGCAGACGGCGTAATAACCGAGGGCATCAGCTCAATAGACTATTCCCCCTTGACCCGCTCCTTCAAAAATGAGGCCGTAACAAAGGGAATGAAGGTTTATTCCGGCGGCAAAAATATCTCCGAACCCATAATAATCAAAGCAGACTGCTCCTGCAATGCCTCCTTTGCCCAAAAGATATTTGCCTCCTGCTCCTCGGCGGTGGAGCCGGAGACTGAGGAATCAAAAATTATGTCAACTGCATTCAGCTTTCTCACTCCTTTTATGCTCGCCCTTGCTCTCCTGCTGGGCCTCATCATCCCGATATTCACCAAAAATTTCTCCGTTGGTTTACATAATGCAACATTCTGCCTCCTTATAGCCTGCAGCTCAGCCTATCTCAGCTCAATTTCGGCTGCGGTTTATTCTGCCGTTGAAAAAACCGTTTCCTCAGGCTCCGTAATCAAAAGCAGCTCGGTTTTTTCAAAGCTTTCCCGCCTCAGCACCTTCATCTGCAACAAAACCTCAACCCTCACCGAGAGCGACTTCATAATTGAAGATGTGTGTCCGGAGGGCGTTTCTATAGACAATTTTCTCTCCGTTTTCACAAAGATAGAGGCAGCCTCAAAGCATCCTGCAGCCGAGGCCATGAATAAATATTGCGGTCTTGAAAAGCCTGAGCCCATAGCCGGGCTGACCACAGTTGAGCTTCCGGGCAAGGGGATTGTTGCTTCTCTTTCCGGCAACTCAATTATTGCAGGGAACGCTGCCCTTCTAAACGAATATGCTGTCTCTGTTCCTGAAGCCAGGCCTCAGGGAATCCCGGTTTACATGGCAATTAACGGAAGCTACTGCGGCTATATTCTTTTTTCAAACAAGCTCAGGAGCGGTGCCTTTGACTGCTTTGAAAAGCTCAGAAAGCTCAAGGTGGGAAGCCTTGTGCTTCTCTCCTCAGATCTTCGTTCCAATGCTTCTCCAATAGGAAAATCCCTTGGCTTCAGCACCGTGAGAGCAGAATTAAGCCCGGAGGAAAAGCTTTCCTTTGTTGAATATGTAAAAAGCAACAGCCCCGAAAGAGCCTGCACTGCCTACATGGGAAATTCAGACCTTGAGAAAATTCCCTCCGAAGCTGCAGATGTTTCCGTCTGCTGCGATGCTCTCGGAAACGAAAGCTGCCTTTCCTTTGCAGACGTTGCCATACTTGGAAGCGGCATAAGCGCCTTTCCCGAGGTTCTTAAGGCGGCAAAAAGCTGCTCCCTTTTGGGCAAAAGCTCTCTTGCAGCCCTCGCTGCGGTAAAGCTTGCCCTCATAATAATGCTTTTCATTCCAGCCTCGTCCGTAGCTGCAGCCGCTTTAATCCAGTTTCTTCCCGCCCTTGCTCTTCTTGCAGCAGCAGCCCTCTTTTTTGATAAGCTTTGAACGTCTACGATTTCGACAAAACCATATTCTACCCTGACAGCAGCGCAGCCTTTGTGCTTTTCTGCCTTAAAAAGCGGCCGCTGATTTTCCTCAGAGAGCTTCCTTCGGTTCTGAAAGAGCTTTATCTCTGGACTAAAGGAGGAAAAAAGGATGCAAAGCCTTTGAAGGAGGCGGTTTTTTCCTTTCTCCCTCTTGCCGGAGATGCAGACTCCCTTGTTGCTGAGTTTTGGGAAGAAAATATCTCCGGAATAAGGCCCTGGTATCTTGAAAAAAGAAAGCCGGACGACCTGATAATTTCCGCCTCGCCGGATTTTCTCCTCAGGCCTGTTGCCAACAGGCTGGGCTTCAGCCTCATTGCCACGGAATACTCCCTCGAAACAGGCAAAATCAAGGGAGAAAATAACTACGGGAAGCAGAAGCCAGTCAGATTCAGAGAGCTCTGTCCCAACGGGGTGATTGATGAATTTTATTCAGACTCCCTTTCCGACGCGCCCCTTGCTGCCCTTTCGAAAAAGGCGTTTCTTGTTAATAAAGACGCAATATCTCCCTGGCCGGAATAAAGGAGCTTAAATGAAAGCATACGAAAAAGTTGAAATCCTGAAAAGCGTGACCGATGGCTTCATTGCCCTCATTGCCCTTTATTCCTTCTTTTCCGTCCTTTCAATCAAAGAGGGAGGGGACAGAGAGAAAAAGCTTAAGTGGTGCATATTATATGCTTTGATAACCGCCGGCTCGGTTCTGGGCTGCGTTGTTCACTGCATAAGCCCAAAGGGCAGCCTCTATCTCCTTCTCTGGGTCCCCCTTGACATAATCATGTTTGAGTCCGTTGGCCGCTTCAGCAGCCTCCTGCCTGAGTGCATCGGCGCTCCAACAAAGCCCGCCCTTCTCAGGCTCTGCGAGCTTTCTGCCGGAATCCTGCTTTTTGCTGCCGTCATAGCCCTCAGATGCCTTGAAATGCACCAGGCGATTTACCCCCTTGCCATCTACGCTCTTGCAAACGCAGTTTTTCTTGCCTCAGAGCTCCTTAAGGCAGGCCCCCTCAGCCGTGACATGAAAACACTTTTCCTTTTCGTCCTTCTTTCAATGCTCTCCCTGGTCGGAAAGCTTTTGAGCGAATACGCAATTGTCCTGTGCCACATTTTCATCTGCGCAATATTCTTCAGTCTTTTAAAAATCTCAAAAAAACATATCCTTGAATAATTTTACTTTATTAGTTATGCATAATGTGATATAATAAAATGAATATTTTAAATTAAATTTCATTTTCCGGAGGGAAATTATGGCAGAAACATATTTAACCAAAAAAGAGGAAAAGGGGAGCATAAACATCTCCGAAGAGGTAATTGCGGGAATAGTCCGCTCCTCTGTTGCCGAGGTTGAGGGCTTTGCCGGCTTCATAAGCGCTGCCGGCGCCGAAATAGCAGAGATGATCGGTCTCAAGGCTGTTTCAAGGGGCCTGAAAATCAAGCTTGCAGACGAAACCATAACCGTAGATGCAGTAATAACCGTATCCTACGGCTTCAACATAATAAAAGTCGCCGAGTCGGTTCAGAGCTGCATAGCCTCCGCTCTCGAAATCGGCACCGGCTTTGAAAATTCTGTAATAAATGTTCATGTTGCGGGGATAGCCTTCTGATGAAAAGAGATACTGCAAGAGAAATAGCCATACAGCTCATATATTCCTCCAGCTTCGAATGCTTTAATGAAGAGGAGTTTTTCACTGAGGAAAATTTCAGCGAGCTCAGTAAAGACTGCGAAATTTATTCCGACCTTCCGGACGCAAATTCAAAGGAATACATCTGCCGTGTGCTGAAGGAGTATTCAGAGCATTCCGAGGAGATCAACGGAATTATTTCCAAATATTCAAAAGGCCGCCTCATATCCAGAATTTCCTCAACCGCCCTTGCAGCTCTCCGCTGCGCCATAACGGAAATTCTCTTCTTTGAAGACGTGCCCGTTTCCGCCTCCATAAACTCCGCCCTTGAGATAGACAAAAATTATGATGACGAAGAAACCGTTGCCTTTGTAAACGGAATCCTCGGCAGCTTTGTAAGGCAGGAGCTCAGCAGCTGATTTGAAGCCCATAACCGTTTCAGAACTTAATAACCTCATTAAAACCCGAATGGACCGTGATGAATTTCTTTCCTCCGTCTGCGTTAGAGGAGAAATTTCAAACTACAAGCTCTATCCTTCGGGCCATCACTATTTTTCCTTAAAGGACCCAAGCGGCGCATTAAAATGCGTCATGTTTGCCGGAAGCGCAAAATCCCTGAAGTTCCGCCCGGAAAACGGAAAGCAGGTCCTTGCAATGGGCCGCGTAACCGTATATCCGAGAGACGGGGTCTATCAGCTCTATGTTGAAGCAATGGCCCCCGAGGGGGAGGGAGACCTTAATGCCCGTTTTGAAAAGCTCAAGAAGAAGCTTGAAGCCGAGGGCCTTTTCTCCGAGGCCCACAAAAAGCCCCTTCCTGCCTTTCCCGAAAAAATTGCTCTCATAACCTCACCCGTAGGCGCCGCCGTGAGAGACATGATAAG
>R03__coassemble_345_pt1 | contig 27736 bp, 23 predicted proteins | sample R03__metabat2_low_PE_030 | metagenome-assembled genome bin R03
CTCCGGAGGAGAGCATGAAGCTCGGGCCGGAGGCGGTTTGCCTCTGCGTGGCGGATGAGCTCCGCGCAAAAGAGCTGAAAGAAAAGCTGAGAGAGCTGGGCTTTGAAGGGGAAATTCTTTCTCCTGAGAGTCTGAAGTTTTTTGATGCAAGATTTGCTGCAATGAGGCTTCTTGCAGAGCAGCTTGAAAAAGAAAAAATCCCCGGTGAGGCTGCGGAGCTGGGAGTTTTCCGGGGAGCTTTTGCCGCCGCAATCAACGGGGCCTTTCCTAAAAGAACAATTTGCCTTTTCGACACCTTTGAGGGCTTTGCCGAGGCCGATGTTAAAGCGGAGAAGGAAAACAGCTATTCAAAGGCCCAAAGGGGAGATTTTTCCCAAACAGGGGTTGAGGAGGTTTTAAAGCGCCTGCCTCACCCCGAAAGGGCAGAGCTTCACAAGGGCTGGTTTCCTGAGAGCTTCGATGCCTCCTGCAGGGAGAAGCTTTTCGCCTTTGTTTCCCTGGATGCAGACCTTTATGCCCCCACAAAAGCCGCCCTCCCCCTTTTTTATGACAGACTTTCTCCCGGAGGGGCAATTATGGTTCACGATGTTAACAGCCTGCAATACAGGGGAGCGGGAGCCGCCGTTGAAGAATTCTGCCGGGAAAGAAAATTACTGCCCGTTCCGGTCCCGGACCTTCACGGGTCAGTAATCATTAGAAAAGGGTTATAAAGCTCCTTTAAAATATTCATCAAACAGCCTGTTGGCTGTTTTTTTAATTTCGGCAGAATAAGCAAGATAGCTTTCAAGCAGCTTCTTGCCGGCAGGAGTAAGCTCGCTGCTGCTGCCGTGCGCCCCTCCCTGACTGCGGGAAATAAGCGTTGAGGAAAGCTGCTGCTCAAGATTTTTTATTATGTTCCAGCCTGTGGAATAGGAAATCTGCATCCTTTGGCAGGCCTCCCGCACATTGCTTGTTTCCTCAACGAGGGAGAGGAGCATGGCCATTTTTTCGTTAAAGAAGGGGAGCTCCTTTGAAAGGGAGATCTGAACCTCCGGGCGGATAAGCTGGGAGTTGTGAAGCTTGAGGAGGGAGGAATAATCCTCGGGAGTGTCTGCGTCGTGGAGGATGCCCGGGTCATCCACCTCAATATATTCCCTTTCGGCGCAGCAGGAGTCCAGCGCGGCCTTAAGTCCCCCCTCTCCTTCAAAGCCGATGATCCCCTCGGCAAGGGAGGAGGCAATTTTTATCGGGTGCCCAATCTCGCCGCCGCACACCGGCATTGCAAGCCCGGAAGAGGAGGCAATAAGAGACTCAATGGTGGAGGCGGAGACCAGAGGAATGTCTACCGGGGTGAAGAGAATAACATCAACCTTGTCCTTCAGATATTCAAGGCCGATTTTTGCAGAATCAAACATTTGAGAGGAGGCATAATTTTCGTTCCTGAGGAAGGTTATCCCGTTTCCGGAGAGATGCCTCTCAAGGATTTCGGCGTTGTAGCCGGTTATCATGACTATCCTGTCAACGCCCACCTGGCGGAAATTTGCAACAGTCCGCTGGGCAATGGATATGGAGCCCAGCTCCAGCATGGGCTTGAAATCTCCCATTCTTGAAGACATGCCAGCTGCAACTATCAAAGCGCCTGTTAACATTGAAAACCACCCCCTGAGTCTTTAAGTATAATCGAAAATCCCTGATTTGACAAGCATTTGTCAAATCACACAAAGGGTTTTTTTGTTGACAAGCCCTTGCCGTTATAGTAAAATTATCTGAAATAATTGCGATAGTAGCGGCTCGCGCCGCCGCCGGTTGACCGGCCGGGGCGCATGGGGGCTGCAGACAGGATATGGGAGGTTTAAGATTAATGAGAATAAAAAAATTCGTTGCAGCGCTGCTGGCTGCCGTGCTGGTAGGGGGGTTGCGTGCGCCTCTGCCTGGGCAGCTGATGAGGCCACGCTGAATGTTGAAAAGCTGATCAGTTGGGATTCCTCCAACAAAAACAATGCCACCATCACAGTAACCAGCAACGTCCCCGACGTGGACGAAACTAAGGTTCTCTTTCTGGGCACACTCTGCAACGCCCATGGCATGACAAGCACAACAATAACAAACTCTCTCAATGCCATTGCCGTTAACGCAGATGTGACCTATTATCTTCTGGGGAAGGACTCAACCTCCAGCGCCTCCAATGTTTCTTATAAGGGAAGCATCGAACGCGGAAAAACTCTGACCCAGTCCATCTCTGTTACATCCAGCGGTAACCACGCCTCCCTCAAGGGCTTCATCAACATCCTCTATTCTGAGCTGTACACTAACAATAAGGAATATGACTATATCATCCTTGAGTTTGACTCCTCCCGCATTGCAGACGGGTCCTCCTCCACCTGCAGCTCAATCACAACCGAGATGAACTGGGTTGCAAATGAGCTTGCCAAATATTACGCAAACGACCAGGTGATCTGGGTTACAGACGGCTTCAACCAGAACACCAAAAACAAGGAATACGGAGTTACCGCATACGCTCCCACAAATTTGTATTTCACCTCGAAGGACGGCACCACAAACCATCTTAAAGCACAGGAGTTCCGCTATCTCTGCTCCGTGATGGCCCCTGCCTATTATCTTGCCCATACCACAGCAGACTCCACCTACTACGGCAACGGCAGCACCACCATGACCCTGACCGACTACCAGCTCAAGCTTGGTGTAAAGAACGTTGAGGACAAGGTTTACGGCACAGCGCCGGATTATTTGGTCTATTCCTCCGATTCCCGCCAGATGTTCTATAACAACGCCACGGAGCTTGCCGACTTTTTGTATATGGCGGTTCAGGGCGTGAAGCTGCGCTTTAATGACACTGTGAAGGTCTCCGACAGCGACACAATAAAGATCACCGATGCAGCGATATATGTAACAAAGTCAACAACCCTAACCAATGCCGACTGGATTTTGCGCAGCAGCCTCACAGTTGCCTCTGCCACCGTTCAGGAGGATGAACAGGGCGTGAAATACGTCTCCTCCACGGACGGCGAGATAGTAATAACCACCGGGAACACTGACTCCTCCAAGAATAACCAGGTCACCGTCAATGTGGAAGACCTTAAAAACCAGATCAAATATGCCAAGCTCGTTATCAACGTGGAAGACAGCGAAGGCTTCCAATCCTGCATCTACCTCCTGACTGACGAAAACGGCAAACCCGTGCCGGACGCAAACGGCAGACTTCAATATCGCATGAACCCCAACAACGGCGAGGCCCAGGTTTCAGCCTACAAGGGGACCGAGACTACCGGCGCTGCAGCGGCATCCGGAAGCGATGCGGCGGTGGCTGCTGATGTGGTGGCCTACAATGTTAACAGCTCCGTCACAAACGGAACCGAGAACTATGACGAAAACACCCAGAAGGGAACCGTCACAAGCGAGACGGCCACAGCCCTTGCCCTCACCTCCTTCTCAGGAGACAGCGTGAACCTCACCTACACTCCGGGAAGCGGCAAAAAGCTTGACAGCATCACCGTTGACGGGGTAAGCATAACCCTCGACGAAAGCGGAAGCTACACCGGCACCGCCTTCACCGTGAGCACCGCTTCAAACGGCATCATGACAGTCACCTTCCCCGGGCTTGCTGCAGACCATAGCGTCAGCGTTGTCTTTAAAAATAAAAACGAACTCAGCACAAACAAATCAGTCAAATCTCCCGCCAGCGGCACAGTGAAGGGCGGGGAGGAGATTGAATACACAATCACCGTTGCAAACAGTGGCTCAGAGGCCGTGAGCGGCGTCAGCGTTTCAGACGTGATTGACACTTCGCTTGTCTCCTTCGTCAGCGCCGATAACAACGGCAGCTATGACGCCTCGACCCACACAGTCAGCTGGAGCGGAATTTCCGTCCCGGCCGCCGCAGACGGCACCCCGGGCACAACGAAGCTTTCCCTCAAGGTCAGAGCCCTCCCGGGAATAACCGGCTCACAGACCATAATAAACTCCGCCGCCGGCACCTATGACGGCGCCACCCTTCCCGACACCACCACCAACGGCTTCACCGCTGTCACTGCCACCGGCCGGGACCTGACAGTGACCTACAGCCTCCTTTCCGGGGAAACCCCCAAGGACTACACAAAGCCCTCCGACGCTGCCGGTACCTACGGCCAGGTTCTTAGCAGCGATGCCGTTGCCGCGGCCCAGCCCTCAGCCGTTCCGGGCTATCGCTTCTCCGGCTGGTATAAAGATCAGGCCCTGACAACTGCCTTTGACGCACAGCAGCTCCTGAACGAAGAGAACTACACAATTGAAGGCAATGTCATAACCCTTTACGGAAAATGGGAGTACTGCGTGGGTCTTGAAAAAACGGCAGTAACAACAGCTTCGCCTCTCAGAGGGGGCGACACGCTGACCTATGAAATCTCCGTCAGCAACACCTCCGAAACCGCCGTGAGCGAAATCACCGTGACAGACGTCCTCAGCTCCCAGCTTGAATATGTTTCCTCCAGTCCCGCAGCTTCCTGGGACAGCGCCACCCGGACTCTTAGCTGGAGCAGTGTCAGCGTTGGCGCCAACAGCTCCGAAAAGCTCACCGTCAGGGCAAAGGTAGACCCAACAATAACCGCCGCAGCCGAAATTTCCAACACCGCCTCCGGAACCCACGGCGGCAAGAGCTTCAGCTCCGGCGAGGAAAAGGTTACGGCGCAGCCCATGCTTCTCACGGTTAAATATGCCTATTCCGGAGACGCTCCCTCAGACGCCCCGGATACCTCCGCTTATACCGACGAGGGCATTGTCTGCGGCAAGGCCTACAGCTCCTCCGGCAAAAATCCCACAGCCCAGGGCTACACCTTCTCTGGCTGGTATGTTGACGAGGCCTGCTCCGTGCCCTATACCAACGGTTCAATCCTCACCTATGCAGACACTGTCAACGGCGTCAAGACCCTCTACGGAAAATGGACAACCGTCAAGAGCTTCTCTCTTTCCAAGAGCGTTTCCTATAACGGCAAAGCGATAGACGGGACCGTTGCCCCCGGCAGCACCGTGCTCTATACTCTCACCGTTGTGAACAATAACGCCGCTGCGGCAATCCCCAGCGTTGTAATAACCGACACTGTCCCCGAAGGGCTCGCAATTTCCAACATAAGCGACGGGGGCTCCGCTGCAGGCAGCACTGTCACATGGACTGTGACCCTTGGAGCAGGAGAGTCAAAAGACCTCAGCTTTAACGCAACAGTCCCTGCAGACCTGAAGGTTGAAAAGAGCTACGTTAACGTTGCTGCCGTAACCTCGGCCGACGGGACAGCTCTTAACGTTCCCGCCAATGTAACCTTCACAGCAAAGCCCGAAAATATAACCGTTGCCGTCACCAAAGCCTGGTCTGACGGCTGGGATGCCCACTCCGATGAGACTGTTTCCGTTCAGATGTATGCAAACGGCACCGCTTCAGGCAGCGTCATAGCCCTCACCAAAGCGGCTCCCTCCTGGTCCGAAATTGTGGCGCCCTATGACGCAGCAGGCAATCCCATCAGCTACACCTTCCGTGAGCTTAAGGACGGGGCGGCCCTTGAGGAGGGCGGAATGACCGGCAAGGACAACAGATATAAGGTCTCCTATTCCGAAACCGAAACCGGCGGCACCCTCATCACAAACGGCTATGTCATAGACGCAGCCGACCTTACCCTGATCAAAACCGCCGACGGCACGGCAGTGCCCGGAGGCAGCTTCACCTACACCATAACTCTCACCAATAAGCGCTCCAATGAGACAGCGCAGAACATCACCGTCTCAGACAAGCTGCCTGAGGGGCTCACTCTTGCCGAAAACGGCCTTGAATACGCCTCCACAGACAGTGTAACCGAAGAGAACGGCGCCTATGTCTGGACTGTGCCCTCCCTCGCCGGAGGCGAAACGGCAACCTTGAAGATAACCGTTGATGTGCCTGCCGACGCGGTGGCTGTGGAATATGAAAACATCGCCTCAATAACAAACGTGGGCGACACCTCATATGCCGGCAATCCCGTCCCCTCCGAAAAGGCCATAACCGACGTGAGAACCTTCACGGTTAAAAAGGTCTGGTCTGACTCCAAAACCGCCCATCCCTCCGTTGCCGTTCAGCTTCAGCGCAACGGCGAAAACTACGGCCAGGCAAAGACCCTGTCAGACGGAAACAACTGGACCTTCACCTGGACCGGGCTGCCCCTTTATGATGATGCCAGAGTAAAATATGTCTACACCGTCAGCGAGATTGCCATCGAGGGCTATACCTCCGTCGTCTCCTACAGCGGTGCTGCCGACGGTAACACCTCTGCCGCCGTCACCAACACGCTCAAAACCGTCACGGTTATCTATTCCCTCAAGGGAAGCGACCAGCCCTCGGGCGTCAGCGCTCCTGAGAGTGCGGCTGTGAACTGGGGCGAGAGCTATAATGCGGCAAGCCCCCTTTCAGCTCAGAATTATTCCTTCTCCGGCTGGTATACCGATGAAGGCTGCACCGTTCCCTATGTTAACGGCACAGTCCTGAATGACAGCTCCGCCCCCGGAGGAACCCTCACCCTTTACGGCCTGTGGACCCGCAAAACAATAGACATGGATTATGAATCATCCTCAACCGGGCCCGACCCCTCCAAAGTAACCATGCCCGCAAAGGAGACCGTGAAGCAGGGCGATGAGCTGCCCGTGCCAGCTGACCCTGTTTACAGCGGCGACGATTATCGCTTCACCGGCTGGTATACCGACGCTGCCTGCAAAGTGCCTTACACCGGAGGAACCGCCGGAGAGGAAAACATCACCCTTTACGCCGGCTGGGAATACAGGCCTCAGGTGAACTATTACGCAGTGGGAACTGTCCCCGAGGGCGCGGCGATCCCCTATGGCGAAAGAGTTGACGCCGGAACAGCTTACACATCAAAGAGCGCCGTGGGAACCCCCGTTGGCTACACCTTTGACGGCTGGTATACCGACGCTGACCTCACCTCAAAATATACTGACGGCACAAAGATTTATGCCGACACCGATCTTTATGGCACCTGGCGCCTTAACCCGATTGTGACCTATAAATATATCGGCACGGTTCCCTCCGGCATCACGCCTCCGGCGGCTGTATCAGTCCCCTACGGGACCCGCTACACAGCGGCAACAAAGCCCACCTACAGCAGCTACACCTTCACCGGCTGGTATACCGACTCCGCCTGCACCCGCCCCTACACAGCCACAACCCTCACCTCCGACCTGACCCTTTACGGCAAGTGGGTTTATAACGGAGGGGTAAAAACAGGCGATAACTATAACGGCCCGTTCTGGACCGGCGGCCTCATCTTCTCCCTTGCCTCTCTCGCCTCGGCATTCACCCTGAGATACCGCAAAAAGAAACACTGCAAATAACAAAACAGCCTAAACAAAACAAAAAACGGCGGCCCTTCCTTTCCGGGGCCGCCGCTTTTTATGCTCGTGGTAATATCAAGGGTCAATTTCAGTCATTCGGCAGACAATGGCATACCTTGCGCCGTCATAATCGTAGGCGCAGGTTGAAAGGGTAACATAGCTGTCACCCTCCCGGGGGCGAAGAGAGGTTTCAAAGGTGCTCCGGGCAAGGCCGGTCCAAACGATGCCCTCAACAGTGTCGCCTTCAGCAGGAAGATCATAAAGGCTCATGTCAACCGTGTGAAGGAAACCGCACATCACGTCCAGCCGCCAGCTGTGCTCCGGAGTCACAAGATACATAACGCTGTGGTCTTCGTAGTATTCACTGTCACGATAGAGCTTAAGGCTGCCGAACATGGTGCCGTTTTGCATGTTGTGGCCGTAGATAACGGTGTTGCTGTCGGAAAAGTCAGCTGCGCAGCGATAATCAAGGAACAGCGAGCCATATGAATTATAGTTTCCGTCGGAGTTGTGGTTAAGATAATAGTTGTTGTCACTCCCCTGCAGAAGCGCATAATCAATCACAGTGTCAGGGCAATAGAGCCAGGCAACTATGTCTGAATTTATCTCCTTCAGCTCGCTAAAATCCACCTTTATGGGGCACTTCTCCCTCTTCTCTGCCTGGGAGTCCTCCGAAGAGCCGTCGGCCTCCTGAGTTAAAGCCTCACTGATGGAGACGCTCTGCCGCTCAAGCTCCGCCATCTCGGCGCTTTTCGCAGTCTGCCTTGCCCGGAGTGTCACCATCACCGCGCATATTAATGCGAAGACCACAAGCCCGGTCCAGCCCGCGGCCCGCAATAGCTTTTTAAAGTTCATGCCAAAACCTGCCTTTCCACTGTGAATAAATTATACATCCTCTCCAGGGAAACATCAACCGTTTCAGACCTTATGAGGCTTCAAGTATAATCAAAAATCGGTAATTTGACAAGTATTTGTCAAATTACACAAAAATGAAGGGGGAATTTTAGCGAATTGCATTCTGTTACAACTTGAACGAAAGGGTTTTAGGATGTATTATAATAGTGTATCTGTATGAAATAAAGCGAAATTAAACGAAATCGATTATATTGCCGAAAGGAAGCGCGTGACCATGGAAGAAAAAGAGGTATTTGAAATTATTGCCGATGAAGTCACCATCGAGGTGAAAGACTCTGTCACGGGAGAGGTTCACCGCAGAACTCTGCCCCTCGATTTCTATGAGAACGCCAATTTTCTCAAAATAAGCGGAGAAAACCTTGACGGAAGCTATTCCGAGCTTGTCTTTTTGTCTGCAAGAGGAGTCCAGAACTATAAAGATATAGTGGGCGCCGGAGCAGATCACGATGACTGCGGGACCCACGGCTGACGCAGCATCAAATAAACAACAATTTTTTAAACGGAGGAAAATCTATGATCAAAAAAACTCTGAAGATTAACGGCGTTGTCCGTAATCTGGTCCTTGACCAGGACGAAACCCTGGCAAAGGTTCTCAGAGAGCATCTTCTCCTGACCGGCTGCAAAATCGGCTGCGGACAGGGCCACTGCGGTGCATGTAATGTCATCGTGAACGGCGAGATCAAAAAAGCCTGCATCTGGAAGATGAGCAAGATTCCCGACAACGCAGAGATTATCACAATCGAAGGCGTTGGCACCCTTGAAGACATGCATCCTGTTCAGGTTGCATGGATGGCCTACGGCGGAGCCCAGTGCGGCTTCTGCACCCCCGGCTTCATCATTTCCGCAAAGGTTCTCCTTGAGAAGAACCCCAACCCCACCAGAGAAGAAGTTCGCGACTGGTTCCAGAAGCAGCAGAACCTCTGCCGCTGCACAGGCTATAAGCCCCTGGTTGATGCAACAATGGCAGCAGCAGCTGTTATGCGCGGCGAGATGAAGAAGGAAGACCTGATCTTCAAGCAGACAGAGGATTCCATCAAGGGAACAAAATACATCCGTCCCTCTGCAGCCCAGAAGGTCACCGGCACTTGGGACTTTGGCGCAGACGATGCCCTCAAGATGCCCGGAACTCTCCGCCTTGCTCTCACTCAGGCCAAGGTTTCCCACGCAATCATTAAGAATGTAGACATTTCCGAAGCCGAGAAGATGCCCGGCGTTGAGAAGGTCATCCTTGCAAAAGACATTAAGGCATTTGGCGGAACCAACCAGATCAACGGCCTGGTCATGCTCCCGAAATACAATAAGACAGACGGATTTGAGCGTCCTGTTCTCTGCGAAGACAAGATCTTCCAGTTCGGTGATGCAATAGCAATCGTTGCTGCAGACACTGAAGAGCACGCAAGAGCCGCTGCAGACGCAGTTAAGGTTGAAATTGAAGAGCTGCCCGCATACATGAACGCAATGGATGCAAAGGCAGAGGATGCAATTGAAATCCATCCCGGCACTCCCAACGTCTTCTACGAGACCAACTGCATTAAGGGACCCGAGTTCGATTGGGACAGCGTGCCCGAGAAGCAGCTTGTTGACGTTGAGAGCTACTGCTCACGCCAGCCCCACCTGCATCTTGAGCCTGACTGCGGCTACGGCTACTACGATGAAGACGGAATGCTCACAATTCATTCCAAGTCCATCGGTATCCATCTGCACATGCCCATGATCGCTGCTGCAATCGGCGAGCCCACCATGGAGAAGCTCCGCCTTGTTCAGAACCACGCAGGCGGCACCTTTGGCTACAAGTTCTCCCCCACCAACGAAGCCCTCATCGGCGCTGCCGTTAAGGTCACCGGCAAGCCCTGCTCACTGGTGTTCAACCAGTTCCAGAACATCACCTACACCGGCAAGAGAAGCCCTGCATTCATGCATGTTAAGATGGCATGTGATGCAAACGGCAAGCTGCAGGCTCTCTGGGGCGACAACTATGTTGACCACGGCCCCTACTCCGAGTTCGGCGACCTGCTCACCATGAGACTTTCTCAGTTCACCGGCGCAGGCTACGGCATCAACTCCATCCGCAACAAGAGCCAGACAGTCTTCACCAACCATGCATGGGGCTCCGCATTCCGTGCATACGGCTCACCTCAGTCCTTCATGGGCTCCGAAATCGCAGTTGACATTCTTGCCGCTCAGATGGGCATCGATCCCTTCGAGTTCCGCGCAATGAACTGCTACAAAGAGTCCGAAGGCACCACCATTCCCACAGGCTATCCTCCCGAGGTATACTGCGAAGAGGCTCTCTTCGAGAAGGCACGCCCGATCTATGAAGAAGCAAAGAAGATAGCTGCAGAGAAGAATGCAGCATCCGACGGCAGATTCAAATATGGCGTTGGTGTTTCTCTCGGTGTTTACGGCTGCGGCCTTGACGGTGTTGACACATCCAATGCATTCGCAGAGCTGAATCCCGACGGAACAGTCACAATGTATGCCGCTTGGGAAGACCACGGCCAGGGCGCAGACATGGGCGTTCTCGTTTCCGCTCATGAGACTCTCCGCCAGGCAGGTATTAAGCCCGAGCAGATCAAGCTCGTCATGAACGACACTAAGACCTGCCCCAACGCAGGCCCTGCAGGCGGCTCCCGTTCACAGGTTATGTCAGGTAATGCATGCCGTCTGGCAGCAGAAGCTCTCGTGGCCGAGATGAAGAAGGAAGACGGTAGCTTCCGCACCTACGAAGAAATGGTGGCAGACGGAAAGAAGCTCAAGGTTGAAGGCAACTGGGCAACCACCTTCTGCGCAGATCATCCCATCAACGAGGATACTGCTCAGGGCGACCCGTTCGCAACCTACATGTACACAATCTTCCTCCCCTCTGTTGAAGTTGACACACAGACAGGTAAGGTCCATGTATACCGCTTCGACTGCGTTGCAGACGTTGGAACCATCATGAACAGGCTCCTTGTTGAAGGCAACTTCTACGGCGGTCTTGTTCAGGGCGTCGGCCTTGCACTCACCGAAGACTTTGACGATCTCGCCAAGGAGACCAACCTCAAGGCCTGCGGTATCCCCTACCCGAAAGATGCTCCCGAAGAGATCAACCTCTACTTCAACGAGACCTATCGTCCCTCCGGACCTTATGGTGCTGCCGGCTGCGGCGAAGCTCCTCTGGATGCTCCTCACCCGGCAATCCTGAATGCTATTTATGCAGCAACAGGCGCTCGTATCACCAGAATTCCTGCCCGCCCCGACAAGGTGCTCGCAGCTCTGGAAGCATTGAAATAATCCGGAAATTAAGCTATAATAGAGAGGCTCGCGAGAGCCTCTCTATTTTATGATAAAGGGGATTGTAATGGCAAAAATCAAAGAACGTGGTTCAACCCACATATATAAAGTAAACAGAATTCCTCCCGAGGAAATAAACGGCATGACCTCCTTGTGCATCCACGAGGAGCCGCCCTACTGCAATGCAGCCTGCCCTCTCAAGCTTGACACAAGAGCAATGATGGAAGCTGCCGCTGCAGGAAACTTCAAAAAAGCCCTTCAGATATATAACAAGGCAACGCCCTTCCCCGCCCTCCTTTCTTCGGGCTGTGAAGCTCCCTGCATGAAAAACTGCAAGCTGAAAGAGCTGGGTGAGCCTGTTGAAATTCGGAAAATTGAGCAGGCAATTGCAGCCTTTGGGGAGGCCACAAGGTCAAGCGGAGTTTTCAGAACAAAAAAGAAGAAAACTGCTGCAATATTCGGAGAAGACCTTTTCTGTCTCTTCCTCGCCGGAGAGCTTGAAAAGAAAATGTATCCTGTGAAGCTGTTCACTTCGCGGAAGAATCTTGATGAATTTCTCGAGAAAATAAATGCCGGGGCTGAAAAGGAAAGGCTCTCCGGCATGGACATAGATTTTGAATTCGGCTGCAGTCTCAGCCCGGAGTTCTTTGCAGAAAAAAGAGCGGAATTCGATGTTTGCTGCGCAGGGGAAAAACAGGCAAAGGAATTTTTCCCGGAAGCTCTCTGCAATGAGACCTACATGGTTTATGAGGCAGAGAAGCTGGTTATGGGCAGCGGAGAAGGGATGCTTAATGCGGCCTTCGGGGCAAAAAAGGCGGCCCTCTCGGTAGACCGGCTTGCCCAGAATCTCCACCCCGGAAACACCAGAGGGGACGAGGGCCCTGTTGAAACGAGGCTGTATACAGACACCTCCGGGGTAAAGGCCCTGAAGGCCGTTCCGGGAGAGCGGTATTCAAAGGAAGAGGCAATTGAAGAGGCAAAACGCTGCCTTCTCTGCCATTGCGATGAGTGCATGAAGGCCTGCGCTTATTTGAGAGAATATGAAAAATTCCCCAGTCTCATCGGCCGTGAAATCTACAATAACACCCAGATTATAATGGGCACTCATCCTCTTAACGAGGCCATGAATTCCTGCACTCTCTGCGGGCAATGCAAGGTGGTCTGCCCCAACGGCTTCGACATGGCAACAATCTGTCACCACGCAAGGCAGAACATGGTCTCAACAGACAAAATGCCCCTTGCCCAGCATGAATTTGCCCTGCTTGACATGTGCTTTGCCAATGAAGACGCTTTCCTTGCCCGGCCTCAGCCCGGCTTTGAAAAATGCAGCTATGTGTTTTTCCCCGGCTGCCAGGCAACAGCCATTGCCCCGGAGACGGTGAAATCCGCATATGAAGATCTCTGCAAAAGGCTCGGGGGAGGAGTTGCTCTCCTGCTGGGCTGCTGCGGAGCGCCGGCAGACTGGTCGGGCAGAGAGGAAATATACGAGCAGACAAAGGCCCAACTGAAGGAGGAGCTTCAAAGGCTTGGAAATCCCCTTGTGATTGCAGGCTGCCCAACCTGCCTGAAGCAGCTCTCCTCCTGGTATGACAAAACCGAGGGAATCTGGACCATACTTAACGAAATAGGAATTCCCGAGGCAGCAAAAGCTCTTTCAAAGCCCGCCGCAATTCACGATTCCTGCGGCGCCAGAGGGGACGAAAAAACTCAAAAAGCAATCAGGGCTCTTGCCGAAAAGCTTGGAATTGAAACCGTTGACATGCCCTATTCCGGAGATGAAGCTCCCTGCTGCGGCTTCGGAGGGCTCACGGCCTTTGCCAATAAACCTCTTGCAAAGAAAATCACGGAGAGCTGTCTTGAAAGAAGCGACGCTCCCTTCATAAGCTACTGCATGGCCTGCAGAGACCGTTTTGCAAGAGAGGGCCGGGAAAGCCATCATATACTTGAAATTCTTTACGGCACTGATGCCGGAGCTCCGCCTGACATCAGCGAAAGGCGCTTTAACCGGCTGAGCCTCAAACAGGAGCTGCTTAAAAATCTTTGGGGAGAGGAAATAATGGAAGAAACAGCCGCCTTTAAAACGGAATATACGGAACAGGCTCTTGCAATAATGGATGAAAGATATATTCTCAAGTCTGATGTTGAAGAGGTTTTGAACCATGCCTTTGAAACCGGAGAGAGAATATACGACGAGGATTCAAAACTGTTCATTGCCTGCGCACGGCCCGGAAATGTTACCTTCTGGGTGAAGTTTGAGGAGATTGACGGAGGCTACAGGGTGCACAGAGCCTGGAGCCACAGAATGTTCATTCAGAACAGGGAGGGCTGACAAATGCCGACAACAGCAGAGAGAAATTACTACACCTATGACCCTCAGGGAAAGCTCAAGTGCATGAAATGCGATGTGCCCATGATAAAGGGTCTTGCCAAATTCCGTTATCTTGAAAACGGTTTCCCTGTGGAAATGCCGGTCTGCCCGAAATGCGGCTTCATCTATGTGCCGGAGGAGCTGGCGCTGGGAAAGGTCCGCTCGGTGGAAAGGTCTCTGGAAGACAAATGAACAGGCATCCCGGAGGAACGGAAAACACCCTTCGTCTCATAGAAATGGCAGGGATATCCCCGCCGGGGAAAATTCTTGACATGGGCAGCGGAGAGGGTGAAACCGTTGAGCTGCTGAAGTCGCTTGGCTTCCAAGCCCTGGGAATAGATAAAAAAAACGGGGGAGATTTTCTTAATCTCCCCTTTGAAGAAGGAAGCTTTGATGCCGTAATAAGCGAATGCGCATTCTATGTCAGCGGAAACCAGAAAAGGGCCGTTGAGGAGGCATTAAGGGTCCTTAAGCCCGGGGGAGTTCTCATGCTGGCAGATCTGTTTTTTAAGGAAATCCCCTTCGTCCCGGAGAAGAAGCTGGATATAACGGCAGAGTGGAGAGAATACTGGCTTGAAAAGCTTTGGACTGAGGATGATGTCTGTTATGTCCCGGGAAGCCCCAAATACTATCTTTTAACAGTGAGGAAATAGACATGGATTTGAACGACAGAATTTTTGAGCTGTTTCAGAGAGGATATTACTGCGCAGGAATACTTGCCAAGCTCCTGACTGAAACGGTTGGAGAAGAAAATGAAGCCCTTGTCAGGGCAATTTCCGGCCTGGACGGAGGAATAGGCCATTCCAATGATGTCTGCGGCTGCATGTGCGCAGGAGCCTGCATTCTTTCCTACTTCGGAGAGGATACCAAGGGCCTTCAGGGAGAGTTCGTGAACTGGTTTAAAGACGAAATGCTCACCTGGTACGGAGGCTATCGCTGCGATGAGATTATTAAAGGAGACATAGCTAAAAGAGTTGAAATCTGCCCGGGGATAATAGCCGATGTATACTCCAAATGCATGGAGCTTTTAGAGGAGAAGGGCCTCATATGAAAATCGGAACAACAAAAAGCGTTTGCCCTGTATGCCTGAAAACAATAAATGCAGAAAAGCTTACCGGGGCAGACGGGAATATATATATGGAAAAGGTCTGCCCGGAGCACGGGAAATTCAATACCCTCATCTGGGAGGGGGACCTTAAAAGCTATCTTAACTGGAGCATGGACAATTCTGCAGTCGAACCTCCGGTCAATGCAAAAAAGGCAGAAAAGGGCTGCCCTAACGACTGCGGACTTTGCGAGGAGCATCTCAGGAAGGGCTGCTGCATGCTCCTTGAGCTGACCAACCGCTGCAATCTCCGCTGCCCGGTGTGCTTTGCCTCTGCCGGAGCAAAGGAGCCCAGAGACCTCAGCCTTGAGGAAATTGCCGCTCAATACGATTTCCTCATGTCCCACGGAGGCCCCTTTAACATTCAGCTCTCCGGCGGGGAGCCCACCGTGAGAGACGATCTGCCGGAAATAATAAAAATGGGCAGGGAAAAGGGCTTCGGCTTCTTCCAGCTCAACACCAACGGAATCCGCCTTGCCCGGGAGGAGGGCTATGCCGAAAAGCTTAAGGAAGCGGGGCTCTGCACGGTTTTCCTCCAGTTTGACGGGCTTGATGACGGCGTATATATTAAATTGCGGGGCAGAGCTCTGCTCGAAGAAAAGCTGAAGGCAATTGAGAATTCCTGCAGGGCAGGGCTTGGAGTTGTGCTTGTGCCGGTTGTTGCGCCCGCTGTGAACGACGATCAGGTTGGCAGAATTATAAGATTTGCAAAAAGCCTTCAGCCGGGAGTCAGGGGAGTCCACTTCCAGCCCATAAGCTATTTCGGCCGCTGCAATGAGGAGAGGCCGGGAAAGCCCATTACCATCCCCAAAATGCTCTCCCTCATTGAAGAACAGACCGGCGGAGAGATGAAATATGAAGACTTTGGCTGCGGCGGCGCAGAGAATCCCTACTGCTCCTTCCATGCAGCCTACAGAGACGGCAAGCTCCTTCCCAAGAAAAGCGGCTGCTGTTGCTGCTGCTCCACAACCTCCGATGACTCCAGAGAAAATGTTGCCCAGCAGTGGTCAGGAGAAAAAACAGAGGCGGAGGACGGCTTCGATGAATTTCTCAACGAGGTGCATAATTCCACCTTTGAAATTTCCGGAATGATCTTCCAGGACGCATTTAATTTTGACCTTGAGCGGGTAAAGCGCTGCTATATCTGCGAGGTAGACAGTGAGTTCGGCATGGTCCCCTTCTGCGCATATAATTTAACAAATGTAAACGGAGAATATCTTTACAGGAAATGAAGCAGTATCTTGAAGACATCTCCGGCTACAGACCAAAAGTTTCCCAAAGCGAAATTGCAAAAATAATAACCGACAGCACCTCCGGCACAACCGGAAAGGAAAAGCGGGTTTACTACACCGAGACCGATCTTGACAAAACCCTTGAGGTTTTTGAAAAGGGGCTTTCGGAGGTTGTTGAGAAGCGCTGCCTCGTTTGCTTTTCCTCCACGGGAGAAAACTCTCTGGGAGATCTGATCTGCCGGGCAATAAAAAATCTGGGAGCAGAGCCGGTTGATGCCGGAAAGGGCTGGACCTACGGAGAGCTCGTTGAAAAGGCGGAGGGCTGCGATTCCTTCGTGGGCTTCCCTCAAACCCTCATTGCTCTAACAAGGATTAAGCCCGGGCTTTTCAAAAAGGCCCTCATATCGGGAGATTACTGCATCAATGTGGACTACGGAATTCCGGTTTATCCCCACTACGGCTCCAGAGAAATGGGGCTTGCAGGAGCAATTTCCTGCCGGGAGCGCCGGGGAATGCACATGCGTCCCGATGTTGAAATGGAAATTTCAGAGGAGGGGGAGCTGATAGTCTCAACCCATCTCAGAGCCATGCCTCTTGAGAATTACCGCACCGGAGATTATACCCAAATCATAACGGAGCCCTGCCCCTGCGGCTGCAGCTGGAAGCGGATTGGCACTGTTTCAAGGCACAGCGAAATTGAAAAGCTGGATGACGAAATGTTCAACAGATACCCAAACCTTATTGACTGGCGGGGAGACACCCTGATTTTCAAGGACCGGCTTGATGCAAGGCCCCTTTTTGAAGGAAAAAGAAAGCTATAAAATTTTTAAATTCCTGATCCTGTGCTCCTGCGAATAAAAAGGCCGTCAGCATCCCTGTTATGGTAGTCGGCGGCATTCGCACAGATAAAGATATCCGCGAGATTATAGAAAGCGGCAAGGCTGACTTTGTCTCAATGAGCCGTCCGTTCATTTTAGAACCGGACATAGTAAACAAGCTGAAAAGCGGGAAGCAGAGCGAGGCTAAATGCATCAGTTGTAATTACTGTCTCATGGGCTGTGAAAGGCGGCCTATGAGATGCTATTACGGGAAGCTTTATCAATGAAAAACAGGCGAGATTTTTAATTGTTTAAGAGCTCAGCTGCCCGGCGGAGCAGGGTCTCTACCATTTTTTCCCTGCAGGATATCATGCGCTCAGAATAGTGGTAGAGTGGTAGAGACCCCCCCATTCGCAGCTGCGCTTTGAGCAGCGAGGGAAAGAATTTTTGCTCCACAAAAACTGTTTTGATAAGCCTCCCCTGCAAGGGGAGGTGCCGAGGAACGAGGCGGAGGGGTTTAAGCAGCAAAGCAAACTGCGAGAAACGAGAAACGAGCCACTGCGGAGCTTGCTCCGCCCCGAAATTCACAAATAATTATTGCATTCTTGCTGTAATTTATTTATAATCTTCTTAGAAAGCTGGTGAGAGAGTGGAACTTACATTCGAGGAGAAAAAAGAGAAGATAAAGAATTTCCGGCCTATTGACGATGTTTTCTTCGAGGTTTTGGCAGCAAACAAGGGAGTCTGCAGGGAGATATTAAGCACCATCCTTGAAGACCCGGGTTTAACTGTTGAAGATGTTGTTGTTCAGAGCAGTGAGAGGAATATATACGGAAGATCAGTAAGGCTTGATGCTCTGTGTACCCTTGGAACAGGCAAAAAGGTTAACATTGAGGTTCAGCGCTCTGATAACGACAGTCATTTTAAAAGAGTCCGCTTTAATGAATCGGTTATAACAGCAAGGGAATCACATACCGGAGACAACTTTGAAGATTTAATAGATCTCTATGTTGTTTACATCTCTGAGTTCGATTTCATTAAGGGCGGAAAAACCATTTATCATGTAGATAAAATTATAAGAGAAACCGGGAAAACAGTTGAAGACGGGGTTAAGGAAATCTATGTTAACACCGTGGTAGACGACGGAACAGACATTGCAGACCTGATGAGCTGCTTCACCAAGAAAATGGTGAACAATCCGAAATTTCCTGAGTTTTCCTCAGAAGTGCAGAGAATAAAAGAAACAGAAGGAGGAACCTTGGCCATGTGCGCAGTTATGAAGGAATATGAAGACATTGCAAGAAATGAAGGCCGTAAGGAAGGCCGCATGGAAGGCCTTAAACAGGGTAAAATGAATTTGCTTGAACAGATGCTTTCTGCCGGAATAATTACTCTCGAGCAGGCAAAACAGTTTGCAAATACCTAAAATTAAAATGAACAATGCGGCGGCCCCGGAGAAATTTTGCCTGCGTTATAATGATGCAGAAAATTTGAATATTTTTCTGAAAATGCAAAAAACGGCTTTTTGAAAATGAAAAGCCGTTTTTTCTGCTCCATCAGCTGCGGAGGTATGCCGATTGGGTTTATTCAGTCTTTTGAGCTCTTGTAAGCTTCAGCTTCCTTGCTGACAGCGCGCTTCATTGAGATAACATCTTCAACATGCTCAATTCTTGCGCCGACTTTATCGTGAAGAATTTCCCGCTCCATGCCGATTGCTTCCTTCTTGTTCTCAACTGCCTGCTTAACATCAGCCGCATCCTCGTGAATCTGCTTTTTAACCTCTTTAATTTCAGCCTTAACGTCTAACATATCATTAACCGTCCTTTCTTTTATCCTTCTGTAAAAAGTGTTCGGCTTCAAATTAAGAGTTGCCATTGCCTCTCTGGCAGTAATTTCGCCATTCTGCCAGCGTTCAACGGTTTTGTCAAACAAAGATAAATCCACCTGTATGGGCTTGCGGCCTCTGCTGCCTGTGTCATTTTTTCCGTTGAGCAGATTGATCAGGTCTTCTCCCCGGATTTCGACGATATCATCGTTCTGCAGCCTGCTCAGCAAAGCCTCGGTATTATCTTTGTTAAATGTATAAACCATTTTGTCCCCCTCTTTTTGAAGTCTGAAATTAATATAGCACAGGATAAATTATATGTCAATATTATTTTGACACATTTCATAATTAGTTCACATTTTGAAATATATCAATGCGTGGGAGTGACAAAGGTTTTGTTCCGCTTGCAGCGCTGCGCTACAGGAGAAGGAGAAGAACGGCAAGGACTGCAGCCGGAACAGTGATAGTGTCATACTCGCTGGGGGTTATGAGCTCGGTGAGCGTGCCGGCAAGAGCGCCTGCGGCAGCTGAGGCGAGAGAGCGGGAAAAAGAAAGCCCACCGTGGAAACAAAGGCAGGCAAGACCCACCGCAAAGGAGACAATAAGCATGGCGCAGGAGCCCTCATAGGACTTGTGACCGTCTGTAAACCTTGAGATCACCTTATGCTTCCCCCAGGGAATGCCCACGAGGGCAGCGGCGGCATCCCCCGTGCCCCACATTAAAATTGAAACGGCAGCGGCATATTTCTTTCCGAATATTCCCCAGGAAACCGCAGTTATAACGGCGAAAATTCCGAAGAGCATAACAAGGCTTCGCTTGACCTCCCCGGGGGACTTCTGAACAAAAAGCTCTGAAAAGCCCTTAATGTTTTCGGCAAGGGAAAGCAGTGGATAAACCGCAATTATAATGATTATTGAGGCAAAAACAGGAGCCTGCCAGCATTCGGCGAAGATAATCATAACGGTTACGCAGCTGAAGGCCACCAGATGGAGGCATTTGCGAAAAACATATTTGGGGACCCTGCAGAAAAAATAGATGACCAGGAGAGCTATGACGCAGGGGATGATGTATAAAATGAATTTCGCCAGGCAGCTGAGGGTCTGGGAGAGGAGGAGAGAGAAGGTCATGTTTCACCCTTCCTTTTAACGGCTTCGAATACGGTTTTGATTCCGCACCAAACAAGATAGGAAGCGACGATTGCGGAGCCGGCAGTATCCAGCAGGGAGGAAAGCCGGGTGCCCGGGAAAAGGGCAACGGAGAGAAGAGCGGAGCTTACGCAGATGTCCACAAGACTTTTTGCCCTGTAAAGCCTTGCCTGAACAGCGATTATGGCGTTTGGCGTGGCCCTGTTCAGGCGGGAATATTTTATCCAGAAAAGGGTATTTGCTATAACGCCCAGAATAGCAATTGATAGACCGGGGATGACGTTCCCGGTTTCTGAATTTTCCGAGATGAAGGAGAGCGCAAGCATTATGCTTCCCCCTGTGAGCATCATGAGCCCCACTATTATGTTGGAGATTTTTTCCACGCGGCTTTTCTTCTCTTCATCGGTTCTGCCGCCGGAATTTGCAATTAAATAGGTTATATAGGCAGCGATGATTCCAACGAGCTCCGCAGAGCGCCGCACGAAATCTGAAAGCTGGGTGCTGCTCTTCCCCACAATAAGACCCAGACCCACCACTATGGGCCCGGGGGAGCTCATGAGAACCGAGAGAAGCAGGGTTCTTTTTTCTGAAGCGTTGTTGTTCTTTTTTTCCAAGGGAGGGCTCCTTATCTGCAGAAATTAAGAAATACGGATTTTAGTATAACATAAATCGAAGAAAAGGGAACGGAATTAATTGCCCGCCTGTTTAATTTATTTTTTTCATAGGCGGCTATTGCTCCCTAAAAAACAGGGAAGGTCAACAACCCTCCCTGTTTTTGTTAAGCTTATTAAAATTGGAAATTACTTGCCCATGTTCATCTGAGCGGCGACTTCAGCTGCGAAGTCCTCTTCCTTCTTCTCAATGCCCTCACCGGTCTGGAAACGGATGGCATCAACAAAGGTGACCTTGCCGCCGAGAGCCTTTGCAGCGCTCTCAATGTATTTTTCAACGGACATGGAGGAATCCTTCACGAATTCCTGCTGAAGGAGGCAGTTCTCCTTGAAGAAGGCGTTGATCTTGCCGTCGACTATCTTTGCCTTGACCATCTCGGGCTTGGAAGCCATCTTCGGGTCTGCATCTATGAGAGCCAGAGCAACCTTGCGCTCCTCTGCTATGACTTCTTCGGTAACCTTGCTCTTGTCCCAGAAACGGGGATTGAGAGCTGCAATCTGCATGGCAACATCCTTGCCTATGGCAGTTGCATCAATGTCTCCCTCAACCAGGAGGTTTACGAGAACACCGATTTTGCCGCCTGCGTGAACGTAGGAAACGGAAGTCCCGCCGTTGTATATGCCGAAACGGCGAACCTGAAGGTTCTCTCCGATAACCATAACCTTTTCGGGCATAATCTGCTCAATTGTGAGCTCTGTGCCGGGATAGTAGCACTGCATGAGCTCTTCAAGAGTTGCAGGACCATTGTCTGCCACGGCCTTTGCAATGCTCTTAACGAAATCCTGGAAAATCTCGGATTTTGCCGCAAAGTCTGTCTCGGAGTTGACTTCAACAACAACGCCCTTGCCGTTTGCTACGGTTGCATAGCTCATGCCTTCGGCTGCAACGCGGCCTGCCTTCTTGGCTGCCTTTGCAAGACCCTTTTCACGGAGCCATTCAACTGCTTTATTCATGTCTCCGTCAACTTCGGTGAGGGCTTTCTTGCAGTCCATCATGCCGACATTTGTCATCTCGCGGAGAGTTTTAACATCCTGTGCTGTAAATGCCATTGATTATTCCTCCTCTTTTGCTTCAACTGCCTCTGCAGGCTCTTCTGCGGCAACAACCTCTTCCATTGTCATGGCGTCTTCGCCCTGGTGACCTTCCTGAACTGCATTTGCCATGCATTCAGCAATGAGGCGGATTGCGCGGATTGCATCGTCGTTTGCGGGGATAACATAGTCAACCTCGTCAGGGTCGCAGTTAGTGTCTACTATTGCAACAATGGGAATGTGAAGCTTGCGGGCTTCGGCAACTGCATTGTGCTCCTTGCGGGGGTCAACAACAAAGAGGGCTCCGGGGAGCTTCTTCATGTCTTTTACGCCGCCGAGATATTTCTCCAGCTTTTCCATCTCGCCGAGGTGCTTCATAACTTCCTTCTTGGGGAGCATGTCGAAGGTGCCGTCTTCCTGCATCTTCTTGAGCTGTGCAAGGCGATCCACGCGGGTGCGCATGGTTTTGAAGTTGGTGAGCATTCCGCCGAGCCAACGGGCGTTTACATAGTACATTCCAACGCGGCTTGCCTCTTCCTTAACGGCCTCGGTAGCCTGCTTCTTAGTGCCGACGAAAAGAATGGTCTGGTCGTTGGCAGCGAGATTGCGAACGAAATCGTAGGCTTCTTCAAGCTTTTTGACAGTCTTCTGCAGGTCGATAATATAAATACCGTTGCGCTCGCAGTAGATGTATTCTGCCATCTTGGGGTTCCAGCGCCTTGTCTGGTGGCCGAAATGCACGCCGGCTTCAAGGAGCTGCTTCATGGAAACAACATTTGACATTTTGGGTTTCTCCTTTAAAAATTTGTTTTTCCTCCGGGAGACTCAACCCCTCCGCTCAAGCCGGAACAGCTCCGGCCACCTGGGGGAAAGTCCTCTCCCGTGTGAAATGCTGAAATAGTATACTAAAAAAGTCCTGCAATTGCAAGACTTTTTTCATCTTTTATTATTTTTTGCTGAACATATTGACTGAAAATGGATTTGAGTATAGAGTATCCTGCGGAAAACGGAGGTTCTTATGGGTTCTTTGTTGCTTGCAGTTATATATCTGATCTTCGTGAGTCTGGGGCTGCCGGACTCTCTTCTGGGTTCAGGCTGGCCCCGGATGCAGGAGACCTTCGGAGTCCCCTCCTCCTTCGGCGGATATGTGTCTATGTGCATTTCGTTTATGACGATTATTTCCGCACTGCTCAGCCCCCGGATGATCAGAAAGGTCCACACAAAGTGGATTGTGGTATGTTCAATTACTCTCACCATATTCGGGCTTATAGGCTTTTCCTTCTGCAGCCGCTATTGGATGCTGTTCATCTTTGCGCTGCCCTACGGGCTTGGAGCCGGGGCAATTGATGCCTCAATTAACCATTATGTTGCAAATAACTATTCCGGAGCGGTGATGAACTTTCTTCACTGCTTCTATGGGCTCGGAGCAGTCATAAGCCCCTATATTATGGCGCTGGCGCTCAAGTGTGCAGACTGGAATGAGGGCTACAGATGGACATCCTTTGTGCAGCTGGGAATTCTTGCAGCGGTGGTTTTTTCATTGCCGCTGTGGAACAGAAGCAAACAGACTGCCGAAGAGACTGAGGGTGATGACGCCGGTATTAAAGAAGCAATCAGAGTACCCGGCGTTTTGAGCACTCTGATTGGTTTTTTCGCTTATTGCTCGGGTGAGGCAAGCTGCTTTTTGTGGACCCCCAGTTACTTTGCAGCAACCAAAACCGGCCTTACCGACGAGAAAATTGCAGCCTTTGGCTCGCTGGTTTTCGGAGGCTTGATGCTCGGCAGACTTATTTCGGGCTTCATTTCAAACCGCATGGGAGACAGGAAGCTCATAAGGCTTGGAATAGCCCTTGAGCTTGCAGGCATATTCATGCTGTTTATCCCCGGGGCAGACTACCGTGCCGCCGCAGCGGGCTTCGTAATGATAGGTGCAGGGATGGGCCCAATATATCCCTCTATTCAGCACATGGCCCCTCACAACTTCGGAAAAAGATACAGCGCTGCGGTGATAGGCTTGCAGATGACATTTGCTTACATAGGCAGCACCTTCATGCCAACGGCATTCGGGCTGCTGCAGCAGCGCTTCGGGATGGAAATCATGCCGGTTTGGCTCATTTTCTTTGCAATGCTGAACGCAGGCATGCTGGAGCTCACATATTCCAGAGTGAATAAAAAGGGGCAGCAGTTCAGGAATTTGCCAGAGAAATGATGGCCATGGTTATCATTTCGGCGTTTTCCATAAGACGGGATATTGAAATATATTCGTCTGCACAGTGCTCGGTCACCTCATCTCCCGGGAAAATGGGGCCGAAGGCAAGAATGTTGGGCATGTGCTTGGCATAGGTGCCGCCGCCTATCGAAATGGGCTTTGCATTGGAGCCGGTGAAGCTGTTGTATATGCCCATGAGAGTTTTGACAAGGGGAGCATCCTCGCTCACATACAGGCTGTCGGAATAGGAGCCGCTGTCCAAAACAAAGCCGGCTTCCTCAAAGGCGGCCTTCACGGCAGGGCCGCAGTCTTCAAAGCTGCAGCTCACCGGATAGCGGTAGTTCACGCCGACGGTGAGATAATCCTCCCCGGCGCAGAGGGTTCCCAAATTAAAGCTGAGGTCACCTGATGCCTCGTCGTGAAGAGCGATGCCGAGAGCTTCACCCCGGGTATCTATTTTTTCGGAAAGAAAGTCCACTGCCTTTCCGAGAGGGCCGCCAAGCTCCAGAGCGGAAAGCTCTTTCATGAGCAGTGAAATTGCATTTATACCCTTTTCGGGCTCTGCACCGTGGGCGCTTCTGCCCGCGGTTTCTGTTTTTCTGCCGTCTGAAAGGAGGGCATAGGCTTTGTTGGGAACCATGTTAACGGCAGAGCCGCCTTCCATTTTGGCTATGCAGCCCTTTGGGAATCTGCAGGTGTAGTATTCTGTCACAAGCCCCTTTTCTCCGTTTATAAGGGGAAATTCACCGTCGGGAGTGAAGCCGGTCACAGGTATTTCGCCGCCGTGGGAAATGTACCAATCCATGTCCTCGCAGCCTATTTCTTCTCCGCAGCCGAATATTATTCTGACTCTTCTTCTGAGCTTTATTCCCGCATCTTTAATGGCCTTCAGAGCATAGAGAGCGGTTATTATGGGGCCCTTATCATCTGTTGCGCCCCGGCCGTAAATTCTTCCGTTTGAAACCTCCCCTCCAAAGGGCTCAAAGGTCCAGCCGTCCCCCGCAGGGACAACATCAAGATGGCCGAGGACGGCCACCATTTCCTCCCCTTCTCCGTATTCGCACCAGCCGCAGTAACCTTCCATATTGCAGGTTTCAAAGCCGAAGCTCCCGGCAAGAGAAAGAACATATTCAAGGCATTCATTCACATCGGCGCCATAGGGATAGGGAGCGGGGCCCGGGCAGGCAACGCTTTTGCGCTGTATAACAGAGGAGACTGCGCAAACGAGCTCCTGCTGATTTATGAGAGGATAGTTTTCCATTATTATTACTCCAGGCTTATTGTATAGTAGTAAACGGGCTGCCCGCCGGGCATGAGGGAAATGTCACAGCCGGGGAACACGCCGGAAATGAGCTTTTCAACCGATGCTGCATCCTCTTCGCTCACATCCTCGCCATAGTATATGGTTATCATGCTGGGATTAAGGTCGTTAAAAGACCAGCACAGCTCGGAGAAGAGAGACTTGAGGTTTTTGTAGTTGCCTATGAGGGCGCCGTCCAGCAGGGCTAAATATTCTCCTGCCCTGATTGAGTGACCGCCGAAGTCGCTGTCTCTGGCGGCATAGGTCACAAGGGCCGTATGGACTGAGGACATTGCCTCGGTCATGGCAGCCGAATTTGCCTCCTCAGAGGCGGAAGGGTCAAAGCTGAGGAGGGCGCTTATTCCCTGGGGAACGGTTTTGCTTGGAAGAACAACAACATGCTTTGCAGTAAGAGGAATGCACTGCTCGGCAGCCATTATTATGTTTTTGTTGTTGGGAAGAACATAAACCGTGGATGCAGGGGCCTTGTTTATGGCCTTGAGAATGTCATCCGTGGAGGGGTTCATGGTCTGCCCGCCGGTTACGATTGAATCTGCTCCCAGTTCATTGAAAAGGGCCTCAAAGCCGCTGCCTGCACACACCGCCACAACACCGAATTCCTTTTCCTCGGGAGCAACGGGGGCCGGTGCAGCTTCGGCGGGAGGCTCAAGGTCGTCGGTTGACTGGGGGGCGCGGCCTGCAAGTATGTCTTCATGCTGGGTGCGCATATTTTCAATCTTGGCAAGCTCGAGAACCCCGTATTTTCCGGCCTCGTTCAGAACATCTCCGGGTCTGTCTGTGTGCACATGAACCTTGAAGGAGTCATCACCGTCGCCAATAACCAGGCAGTCGCCCATGCCGGAGAGATAGGAACGGAAGGGCTCAAGGTCGGTGTTCTCGGAGGCCTTGCGCACAATGAAAACCGTGTCGTAGGTGAAGGTGATTTCCTCGGTGGAAAACAGCTCAAAGGCGGAGGAGGCTTCCTCAACAGGCACCGGGGCGGCAGGGGATGAAATTTCCCCTCTGAGACTTGAAAGCATGGCCTTGAGAATAACCATATAACCCATTCCGCCCGCGTCTACCACGCCGGCCTTCTTGAGAACAGGGTTAATCTCCGTAGTCTGCTGCAGGGCCTTGTCGCCCTCTTTTATGGCGCAGATGAACATCCCCTCCAGATCGGAGCCGTAGCCTGCAGCCTTGAGAGCAGCCTTTGATGCAAGCCGGGAAACAGTGAGAATTGTTCCCTCGGCAGGCTTCATAACCGCATTGTACGCGCTCTCCACACCGTCGTTCAGGGCGCCGGCAAATTCCTCTGCTCCGGCAGTTTCAAGGCCTTTAAGCCGCTTTGATATTCCCCGGAAAAGAAGGGAGGTTATTACTCCGGAATTTCCTCTGGCGCCTCTGAGAAGCGCGCCGGCAACGCAGGAGGAAGCCTCTTCAATGGTGGAAAAATCTTTTTTGCGCAGCTCGGAAGCTGCGGTGCTCATGGTGAGAGCCATGTTTGTGCCTGTGTCCCCGTCGGGTACGGGGAAGACATTGAGCTCGTTTATGAGCCTCACATTTTCGTTCAGCGCAGCCTCTGCGCAGAGAATCATTTCTTTAAATGCTTTTGCGTCTATGTAGTCTCTCAAAGGATATAACCTCTCAATCGATTATAGTGTCGATATAAACATCGATACTGCGGGGGGCAGTGCCCGTGGAATTGGAGAGCTTGTAGCTCACCTCGTTAATTATGTTGCGGGCAACGACACAAATGTTCACTCCCCTGTCCACCCCTATGTGAAGCTCGAGAGAAAGGGACCCGTCAGCATTGGAACGGAGCTTAACGCCCTTAGACATTGATTCCCGCCTGAGCAGCTGCCAGGGACCGCCCTCCTTGCTGCAGGCCACCATCCCCTTCACACCGAAGCAGGAGGTTGCCGCATCACCGGCGAGATTGGTGAACACCTCGTCTGTTATGCTTATGCAGCCGTTGGAATTGTTTATATTCATCATATTAATTACCTCCTTAATCAAAGAGACAAGCTAAAACATTATAATATAACGGCGAATAAATCACAAGAAAAAAATACTTGGTTTATTTGCTTTTTGTGGTTGTATATTTTTCGGTAAAATGTTAATATCATAGTGTACGCAAAAAATTAATCTTTTATAGGAGATGAAAGACAAATTATGGTTGAAAGACATTTCAAATCCATGGACGGCAACAATGCCGCCGCCCATGTTTCCTATGCGTTCACGGAAGTTGCAGCAATCTACCCGATTACTCCTTCTTCCCCCATGGCCGACTTTGTTGACCAGTGGAGCGCACAGGGCCGCAAAAACCTCTTCGGAAGCACTGTTAAGGTTCAGGAAATGCAGGCTGAGTCCGGCGCAGCAGGCGCAGTTCACGGCTCGCTGAATGCCGGCGCCCTCACCACGACCTACACGGAATCCCAGGGCCTCCAGCTCATGGTTCCCAACATGTATAAGATCGCCGGCGAGCTGCTTCCCGGAGTTTT
>R03__coassemble_364_pt1 | contig 27064 bp, 18 predicted proteins | sample R03__metabat2_low_PE_030 | metagenome-assembled genome bin R03
GGGGAAAGGAAATTAAATGAAAAAAGAAGAAAAACCTCTCGAAAAAATCGTTGCTCTGTGCAAGAACCGTGGCTTCATCTATGCCGGCTCCGAAATTTACGGTGGTCTTGCCAACTCCTGGGACTACGGCCCTCTGGGAACAGAATTCAAAAACAATGTGAAAAAGGCCTGGCTCAAGAAGTTCGTTCAGGAAAGCCCCTATAATGTCGGGCTTGATGCCGCAATCATTATGAACCCCCAAACCTGGGTTACAACCGGCCATGTCTCCAGCTTTTCAGACCCTCTGCTTGACTGCCGCGCCTGCAAATCCCGCCACAGGGCAGACAAGCTCATAGGAGAGCTTCACTCCGAGGTTAATGTTGACGCCATGAGCTTTGACGAGATGGATGCCTTCATTTCCGCAAACGAAGATGTTGTCTGCCCCGTCTGCGGCAAGCATGACTTCACCCCAATAAGAAAGTTCAATCTCATGTTCAAAACCGCAATAGGCGTGACCGAAGACTCCAGCTCCGTCTGCTATCTCCGCCCGGAGACTGCCCAGGGAATTTTCGTGAACTTCTCGAATATTGCAAGAACCTCCCGCAAAAAGCTGCCCTTCGGCGTCTGCCAGGTGGGCAAGGCCTTCAGAAACGAAATCACTCCGGGGAATTTCACCTTCAGAACAAGGGAATTTGAGCAGATGGAATGCGAATTCTTCTGCAAGCCCGGAACAGACCTTGAGTGGTTTGCCTACTGGAAGGACTACTGCACAAACTGGCTGCTGTCTCTCGGAATAAAGAGAGAAAATCTCCGCCTCAGAGACCATGAGCCTGCAGAGCTTGCCTTCTATTCCCGAGCCACAACAGACATTGAATATGCCTTCCCCTTCACTGACTGGGGCGAGCTCTGGGGCATTGCAGACAGAACCGACTATGACCTTTCCCGCCACATGGAAGCCTCCGGCAAGGATCTCACCTATTTCGATCAGGAAACCAATGAGCACTATGTCCCCTATGTAATCGAGCCCTCCCTGGGCTGCGACAGGGTGGCTCTTGCCTTCCTCTGCGAGGCCTACGATGAAGAAATTGTGGACGAGGCAAAGAAGGATGTGAGAACCGTTCTCCATCTCCATCCCTATCTTGCTCCCTTTAAATGCGCCATTCTGCCCCTGAGCAAGAAAGAGGTTCTCACGGGCCCCGCCAAAGAGCTTTATGCTCAGCTCTCAAAGGACTTCATGGTTGACTATGATGAAACCGGCTCCATAGGCAAGCGCTACCGCCGCCAGGATGAAATCGGAACTCCCTTCTGCATCACCTTCGACTTTAACACCGTGGGCACTGAAACTGACCCTGCAGACAATTGCGTGACAATAAGAGAGCGTGATTCCATGGAACAGGTGAGAATTCCTCTTGCCGAGGTTAAGAGCTACATTGCAGAAAGGGTGGCCTTCTGATGAAAGACGGATTCATAAAGGTTGCAGCTGCCTCTCCCGTAATAAAGGTGGCAGACACTGTCAATAACACCGAAGCAATCATATCCTGCATGTGCCGGGCAGACGAGCTGGGAGTTAAAATCCTTGTTCTCCCCGAGCTCTGCATAACCGGCTGCACCTGCGGCGATCTTCTTAATCACCGCGTCCTTCTTGACGGGGCAAAGGAAGCCGTTAATCTGATTTGCGACGCAACCTACGATCTCGACCTTCTTGTTTTCGTCGGTCTCCCCATAGAGGTTGGAACCAGAATTTTCAGCTGCGCAGCCGCCATATACAAGGGCCAGCTCATTGGCCTTGTTCCCTCTCAGAGCGCCGGAGCCCAGGCAAAAAACATTGCCATTGGGCAGATGCACTCCGCCATCATGTCTCCTGACATTCTCTTTGAACACGCTTCAATACCCGGGCTCAAAATTGCCGTTGAGCTGGGCGAGGACGTGGGCGTCCCTGCCTCCCCCTCATCACGCCACGCAGTCAGCGGGGCAACGGTGATTGTGAGAATGGTCTCCTTCCCCGAAACCATTGATTCAACGGCGCTTAACGAGCTTTGCCTCAGGGCAGATTCCTCAAGACTCAGCTGCGGCATGATCCTTGCCGCCCCCGGCAGAGGCGAAAGCACAACCGACAATTCCTATTCCGGTCTCTGCGTTGTTGCCGAAAACGGAAGAATTCTTGCCGAGGATGAAGACAATGAGCAAATTGCCGTTTCCGAGCTTGATATTCAGCAGCTTGTGAATCTGCGGAGAAGCTCCGGTCTTTTTGAAGGCAGCGATGCCGCCCCCCACTATCCCGTTTATTTCGGCCGGGGCTACAGCAAAACCGAGCTCACCCGCTTTGTCTCCAAGCATCCTCACCTTCCTGACTGCCCCGAAGCTCTCCCCGCCTACTGCCGCCGCCTGCTTGACATTCAGGTTAACGGTCTCTGCAAGCGCATGCTGCAGTCCGGCCTTGACCACTGCGTTGTGGGCATCTCCGGCGGAGTGGATTCAACCCTTGCCGTTATGGTTTCGGCAATGGCCGTTGAAAAGCTTGGGCTTCCCAGGGAAAATGTTGTTGCCTGCACTCTCCCCTGCTTCGGCACCACCTCCCGAACCAAGAACAATGCAGTAACCGTTGCAGAGCAGTGGGGCTGCGAGGTGAGAGTAATCAACATTTCAAACTCCGTCAATGCCCATTTCGATGAAATCGGCCATGCGAGAGACGATTATTCAATTGCCTTCGAAAATGCCCAGGCAAGAATGAGAACCATGGTCCTGCTGGACATTGCAAACAAGGTAAACGGTCTCGATGTGGGCACTGAAGACCTCTCCGAATACATTGACGGCTGGTGCACCTATAACGGAGACCACACCAGCAACTATGATGTTAACCTCGGTCTCACAAAAACCCAGGTCAGAGCAGTTGTTGCTCACATTGCCGCCTCAACCGAAAACAGCGTTCTCAAGGCCGCTCTCTACGATGTTCTTGACTGCCCGGTCACTCCGGAGCTTCTCCCCGTTCACGATGACCTCATCGAGCAGAAAAGCGAGGACGCAGTGGGCTCCTATGCTCTTCAGGATTTCTTCACCTGGAACATACTTGTTTCCGGCTTCACCCCTTCAAAAACCTTCCGCCTTGCAAAGCAGGCCTATGGCGAGGAATTTTCAGACGAGGAGCTCATCCGTTGGCTCAAAAGCTGGTGCAAACGGCTCTTCTCCCAGCAGTTCAAGCGCAGCTGCCTGATGGACGGGCCCGCTGTTGACAGATTCACCGTCTCCCCCCGCGCCGGGCTCCATATGCCCTCTGACGCAGAGGCAGCTCTCTTCCTTGCAGAGCTTGAAAAGCTTGAGGAAGACCCCGACTTCTTAGGAGATTACAGAGAATACTGACATATAGACAAACGCACGAAGTTTTTTATGCTTCGTGCGTTTTTAATTTCAGCTTGCAGCTCTACTCGCATCCCTCGTCTCCTTGCAGCTTGGAGCTTGCAGCTTGCAGCTCTTATAGTCTGCCGTAGATTTCCGTAAGCTCTCTGATCTTTTCCGGCTTCGGCATAGCTGTCATGCGCCAAACCCAGTTGCCCTGAGCGGTCCCCGGAGTATTGATCCTTGCCTCCGAGCCCAGATTGAGAACATCCTGCATCTGCATAACAAAGAGATTTGAGCAGCTGGCCATCCCTGTTCTGATCATTCCTTCGGCCCAGCCCTCTGCCCGGCCTATGTGCATATATTTGCGGGCAAAGGCCCTGTCCTCCTTTGAAAGGGAGGCAGCCCAGCCTGCGGCAGTGTCATTGTCGTGGGTACCTATGTAGCAGCAGGAGTTCGGAATGCAGCAGTGGGGGAGATAAACGCTGTCTCCGTGGGCATCAAAAGCAAACTCAAGCACCTTCATGCCCGGCAGCCCAGACTCCTCCAGCAGAGAGCGCACCTCAGGCGTGAGATAGCCCAGGTCCTCTGCAATGAACTCCGTGCCGGCAAACCAGCTTGTGAGCACTCCCACAAGGGCAATGCCCGGGCCCTTTCTCCAGCAGCCGTTTTTGGCGGTTTTCTCTCCGCAGGGCACTGCCCAGTAGCTTTCAAAGCCCCTGAAATGGTCAATGCGTATTGCATCATAGAGCTTTGTTGCCCCCTCAATGCGCCTGATCCACCAGCCGAAGCCATCTGCCTTCATTTTTTCATAGTCATAAAGGGGGTTGCCCCAAAGCTGCCCGTCCTCAGTGAAATTATCAGGCGGGACTCCCGAAACCTCCTTCGGGCAGCAGTCCTCATCAAGAAGGAAGAATTCCTTCTCCGCCCAAACATCAGCGCTGTCCAACGCAACATAAATGGGCACGTCCCCTATAAAGCCTATTCCTGCAGCGCGGGCATAGTCCCTCAGGGCATTCCACTGCTTGAAGAAAAGATACTGAACGAAAACCCAGAAATCCGTTTCCTCCTTCAGCTCTGAGGAATATTTCTCGAGGGCAGCAGGCTCTCTCTTTTTAATGTCCTCAGGCCACTCAGTCCAAGGCTTCATGGAGAAGCCGGTTTTCAGAGCCATGTAGAGGGCATAATTTGAAAGCCAGCCCCTGTTTTCGGCAAGGAACGCCTCGGTTTCGCCCTTCAGCTTCTCTCTTCCTCTTTCAAAGGCCTTTCTTAAAAGCTCAAAGCGGCCTTCATAAATTTTGCCGTAATCAACCCTTGCAGGGTCCTTCCCCCAGTCTGTTGCCTCCAGCTCGGAAGCGGTGAGAAGCCCCTCCTCAATCAGCATGTCAGGGTCTATGAAATAGGGATTGCCTGCAAAGCTTGAGAGCGAGGCATAGGGGCTGTCTCCATAGGAGGTGGGCCCCAGGGGCAGCAGCTGCCACCAGCTCTGTCCTGCAGCCTTCAAAAAATCTATGAACTCATAGGCGGCTTTTCCCAGCGTGCCTATCCCCCAAGGGGAGGGCAGGGAGCTGACCGGCATGAGAATTCCCGATGATCGTTTCATTTTTCAGCCTTTCACGGCGCCTGCCGCAACTCCTTTAATAATATGCTTCTGGCAGCAAAGATAGAAAATTATAATCGGTATTATGCTCAGCAGGATGAGAGCCATTGTAGCTCCCAGATCCACTGTTCCGTATGAGCCCTTCAGATATTGAATGTGAATGGGAATGGTCATATATTCCGTCCTGTCAAGGACCAGATAGGGCAGGAGATAGTCATTCCAGATCCACATAATTTCAAGAATTCCAACGGAAATCATGGTGGGCTTGAGCATGGGGAGCACAACCTGAAAATATGTTCTCACGGGACCGCAGCCGTCAATTGCTGCGGCCTCTTCAATTTCAAGAGGAATTGTTTTAACAAAGCCTGCAAACATGAAGGTTGCAAGACCCGCTCCAAAACCCAGATATATAACCGGTATGGTCCAGGGTGTGTTGAGCTTCAAAGTGTCTGCTGTTTTTGAGAGGGTGAACATCACCATCTGGAAGGGAACAACCATTGAAAACACGCAGGCATAATAAACAATTTTGCAAAGAAGCGAATCCACTCTGGTAATATACCATGCGGCCATTGAGGTGCATAAAAGAATCAGGAAGGTGGAGGAGAGAGTAATCGTCAGAGAATATAAGGCTGATTTCCAGAAAGGATAGTTTCCAAAAGTCATTCCCTTAATGAAATTGTCGAACCCGGCAAACATCTCTCCCGAAGGCCAGGCAAAGGTTGCGGTTTTAACGTAGGTGTTAATCTTGAAGGAGTTAAGCAGCACTGTGAACACAGGCATGACATAAACAATCGCAATCAGCGAAAACAGAACTGTCATTGCAGTTTTGAGTCTTCTTTCGCTCTGAAGGGTCTGCTCCCTTTTCATCACTGCTGAACCTCCTTTTTCCGGGTTATGCTCAGCTGGGCAAGTCCCAGTGCCGCAACCAATATGAAGAACAGAACGGCCTTCGCCTGGGCAACGCCTCTTGAATTGCTGTTCTGCCCATAGAATGTGTTATATATGTTAAGGGCGAGCATTTCCGTTGTTTTAACAGTGGTTCCGTCGGGATTTATAATAAACGGCTGCCCCCCGTTGAGAGCAAGGTTCTGGTCAAACAGCTTGAAGCCGTTTGTCAATGAAATAAAGGTGCAGATGGTAATGGAAGACATAACATTTGGAATTGTGACCTTCCAAAGGGTCTGCCACCTGCTTGCCCCGTCAATTTTAGCCGCCTCCAGCATTTCGCCTGGAACAGACTGAAGCCCTGCAATGTAAATAATCATCATGTAGCCAATCTGCTGCCAGCACATGAGAATCATTAGGCCCCAGAAGCCGTATTTGGTTTCCATGAGAATGGATGTGCCGAATTTGCTGAGAATTCCGTCAAATATCATGGACCAGATGTAACCCAGCACAATCCCTCCGATGAGATTGGGCATGAAGAAAACGGTTCTGAAAAGGTTGCTGCCCTTTATTCCCTGGGTGAGCACATAGGCAACAGCAAAGCCCAGAACATTTATGAGAATAACGGAAACAACCGCAAACAGAGCCGTATACCAGAAGGCATGGCGGAATGAAGCGTCTGCAAGGGCCTTTGCGTAGTTTCCGAAACCTATGAAGGTTGCATTGCTTGTTGTTTTGAATTTGCAGAAAGACAGATAGATTCCCTTAACAAAGGGCCATATGAAGCCTATACTGAAGGCCGCTGTCATTGGCAGAAGAAACAGCCAGCAGTATTTTTGAATTTCCCGCCTCCGGTTCAAAAAATCAACTCCAATCCTTTAAAATAAAAGGGGCGAGACAGAACTCGCCCCTGAAGCTCAAGAGAAAATCAGCCGTTGACTGCCTGATACTGGGCTGCCCAGCCTGCCACGAAGGCAGTTTCAACAGCTTCCCAGTTGGCATCGCTCTGGTCTGCATCATATGCGTTGAGAGCGCTGACAAGGCCTGCGCGGTATTCGTCGACATTGGGCTCATAGTTGAAGGCCCAGGTCATAACGTAGCAGCCGTTGTTTGCATACTCGTTGGCTGCTGCAAGGAACTTGTTGTCTGAGGTTGCAGCATGGGTGTAGGGAAGTGCGCCCCAGGTGTTGTTCAGAAGAGCGGAGGCTTCCTGATCGGTCACGAGCCAATACATGAAGTCGAGAGTTGCCTGAATGTCTTCCTCGGAGGCATTTGCGTTAACTGCCCAGCAGTTCTCTGTGCCGCAGTTGAGACCGGCCTTTTCTTCGCCTTCAACACCGCAGTAGAAGGGGATCATAGCAAGGTTCTCGTCGCCAAGAACGGAGCATGCGCCGTATTCCCAGGAGCCGTTCTGATAGAAAACAGCCTGTCCGGAAACAAATTCGTTCTCTGCATCAAAGCCGCCGGTTGCAAGCTCCTTCGGATCATATGCGGAGTTGTTTATGTAGAGATCCCAGAGGTTTTTGAAGTTGTCAAGATATGCGCCGGTGATGGTTGCCGGGCAGGGACCTGCTTCCCAACCGTCGTCACGGGCCTCATAGTAGAAGTCAACATTAACAAGGTGACCTGTGAATCTCCAGGAGGAGGAGCTGTCCATTCCGGAGGATGTGAAAGCGTCAAATCCGAGGGTTGCGGCATTTGCATGAATGTCTTCAGCAACAGCCTTGAGACCGTCGAAATTGGTAATCTCGTCGAGAGAGTGGCCTGCCTGCTCAAGAAGAGCGGTGTTAACGATTATGCCGATTGACTCATAGCAGTAGCCAATGGAGCAGAGCTTTCCGTCTGCATCATAGAGATTGTATGCATCGGTGTTCAGCTCATTTGCAACTGCGGTGCCGGTGAGATCATAGCAGTATTCACCCCAGGTTTCAACAGCTGCGCTGTTGCCAACAACAAAGAGAGTGGGAGCTGCGCTCTTGTCCATCTCAGCGGTGAGAGTTTCGTTGTAGGTTCCGGAGGCTGCAGTAACAACCTTCACGGGAACACCGGTTTCCTCGGTGTATTTTGCTGCAAGGGTCTGAAGGTCTTCGTCTGACTCGGGCTTGAAGTTGAGCCAGTAGACGGAGCCTGTTGCTGCAGCTTCTTCTTCTGCCGGCGCTGCCTCTGCTGCAGGTGCAGCTTCGGTTGCTGTGGAAGCAGAGCTGCCGCATGCGCAAAGTGCAAACACCATGCACAGTGCAAGAACGAGTGCGAGTAGCTTTTTCATTGTTTTCTCCTTTTTTAATGTTTATCCCTCAACCGCCTTTTCAGGCGGGGAAGAGCAATATCTGCAACGGAGCCGCCTTCTCTCAAAGCAGGCTCCGGTCTCAGGTGCTGATTTTCTCACATCGGACAGATTATAAATAAATTTCAACAATAATGCAACAACAATTTGTTAATTTAGGCGAATGGTTAGGAGGCTGCAGTCTGGAGTAGACAGAGTCTGTATTAGAAGGCGAAGCTTATTTAAATAGTTTTCGCTCTGCGAAAATTCCATTTCTATTATTTATTATTTATTCTATATTCTTTATTCTTTTAGCAGCTCCGCTGCGCTCCGCCCTCTCCTTGCAGCTTGCAGCTTGCAGCTTGTAGCTTTTTTCGCTGCTAATTCGCAAGAAAACTCACCAGTGTTTTCTTCAGCTTTTCAAGATCTATCGGCTTGGCAATATGCTCGTTCATGCCGGCTGCAAAGGCAGCCTGCCTGTCTTCCTCAAAGGCATTGGCAGTCATTGCAATTATGGGAACGTTGGAAGCCTCGGTTCCCAGCTCACGAATCTGCCTTGTTGCCTCATATCCGTCCATAACCGGCATCTGAATGTCCATTAAAACGAGGTCATAATCCCCGGGCTGAGCGTTCTTAATTTTTTCAACAGCAACGGTTCCGTCATCTGCGGTGTCAACTATGAAGCCGGCATCTGCAAGAATTTCTTCTGCAATCTCCAGGTTAAGCGCATTGTCTTCAACGAGAAGGATTTTCCTGCCTGTAAAATCAAATTCGGCAGCAGAGCTCTCCCCTGTCTCCTCCTCTCTGCCCAGCAGCCTGCTGAGAACTCTGTGAAGATCGGAGGGGAACAGAGGCTTGTTTACAAATTCGGTAACCCCTGCCTGCCGCGCTTCTTCTGCAATGTCAGACCAGTCATAGGCCGTGAGAATGATAATGGGCGCGTCATCCCCTATAACCCTGCGTATGCGCCTCACGGTTTCAATCCCGTTCATGTCCGGCATGAGCCAGTCAATTATGTAAACCCTAAAGGAGTCTCCCGTGCGGTAAGCAGCCTCTGCTCTGATGACTGCCTCCTTCCCGCTGGTGCACCACTCATAGCGCATGCCTATGTCCTTCAGCATGTCTGAAACGGAAAGGCAGGTGTTTGCGTCATCGTCAACAACCAAACCTCTGAATCCCTGCAGCTCAGGGATGGCAATTGCTTCCTTGTGGCTCTCCTGCAGCTTGAAATCAAAGGTGACAACCGTTTCGGTCCCTTTGCCCGGCTCACTGCTGATTTCAATGCTTCCACCCATCATGTCAACAATGTTTTTGGTTATTGCCATGCCAAGACCGGTGCCCTGAATGCCCGAAACAGTTGAGGATTTCACCCTCGTGAAGGGTTCGAAAATGGTTTCAACAAATTCCGGTTCCATGCCCATGCCGTTGTCCTTAATGCGGAATTCATAGACGGCATAGCCGTTGGGCTTCACTGTTTTTTCAGTGATGCGCATGGCGATGGTTCCGCCGGCGGAGGTGTATTTAATGGAGTTGGAGAGAATGTTCAGCAGCACCTGATTCAACCGCAGCTTGTCGCAGATGATGTCGTCATCGTTCACATTCACAGTGTCAATGAAGAAATCATGCTGCTTTGCCTTCATATCCGCCTGAACAATGTCTCTGAGGGTGTGAATAATCTCGGGAAGATTCTCCTCCTTTTCGCACAGATTCATCTTTCCTGACTCAATGCGGCTCATGTCCAAAACATCATTAATCAGTGAAAGCAGATGATCTGAAGACTGAGCAATTTTTGAAAGATATGCCTGCACCTGCTGCTTATTGTCAATATGGCTTGCGGCAAGCCCGGTATAGCCTATAATTGCGTTCATAGGAGTTCTTATGTCGTGAGACATGTTGTTAAGGAAGGTGGTTTTTGCCCGGTTTGCGCTCTCAGCCATGGAAAGGGCATGGGCAAGCTGCTCCTGCTGCTCCTCCAGCTGCACCTTCTGCTCGGCAATCAGCTCGTTCATATGCATTTTTTCCCGCTGCTGTGAGTCCACCGAGGAAATTCCCACCATTGCAAGCTCAGGCTCTCCGTTTGCGTTGTGCAATATGGTGTGAACCTCGCTCTTCATCCACACATGGCCCCCGCCGTAATTCGGCGAGCGGTAGAAATATTCAATGTCGTTTTCTTTTCGAAGGATGGCTCGGGTGGCCTCCGGATTGCCGTAGACATCACGGAAAAACGCCCTGTCCTCCCCCTTAAGGCTCTCGGAGAAGGTGCGCATGGTCTCCCTCCAGGGAACCACCTTGCCCTCATACTTTTCAAAGCCTCCGGTACCCTTCAGAATTTTCATGTTGTTGCTGTTCAGCTCAACAATATATATTCCGAGGTAGTTGTTGAAAAGAGAGTCTCTGGCTTTATCCATAAGGATTTCCGTGTCTCTGGCCTTCATGCCCATTATAACAACATCCGGCTGCCCGGTTAATATAACCGACATCTCGTGCCAGAGCGCTTCGCCGCCTACATAAGCCCTGTATCTAACAATGTATGTTGCTTCCTTGGAGACTCTGCTGCGGATTCTGTCATAGTCTGTTTCGGTTAGCATCAACTCTCTGTCTTCATCTAACACATCGCCGAGTATGTATTTCTTCATGGCAGAGCTGTAATTGCTGCCGGCATACCTGTTGTGTATGTCGTCCTTGGCCTTAATAACTCTATAGCTGTCCTTAGCCATGTCAACAACATAGACCGTTGCATAATGCTGCACCATGGCGTCAATGAATCTGTTGTTTCTGGCAGCCTCCGCCAGCTTTTCCCGCTGTTCCTTTTCCTTTCTGAGAGTTTCGGTAATATCCATAAAGCCCACGGCAACATGATATTCGTCAATACCTCTCACGATAACGCCCCTCATGGTGCGTTCCTGGCCGCCGTATATTTCTCTGAGGGTAAATGTGAAATTGTCTTCCTTCCTGAGGCGCTCGGCAACATATTCCTTGTCTATGATCTGAAGGATCATCTCTCTGTCGTCCGGGTGAACATGCTCGGCAATAAACCGCTTCATGTCATCTCTGTTGCCGCCCATGGTGAACACTTCGGAAAAATCATTTGCCATGTGCAGAATCTCGAAGGAATCCTCAGCCAGGTTAACGGAATAAGCCGAAGAAAAGGACTGGAGGAAATAATTAATAAGAATTCTGTTTTCCTTCAGCTTGTCCTCCTGGAAATGGATAACATCAGTCACATTCTGATGTGTCCCCTCAATGCGAACCCCGGCAGTGTAATCGAAATTACGCACTCCGCCGCAGCGTACAATCCAGGTTTCTCCATTGGGATGATGCCAGGGATACTGCACCTCCGCATGCTCCCCCGCTGTCATCTTTTCAACAGATTTTGCAACCAGATCATATGATCCTTCGTCAATATGATCAAACCAGGCGTGATAGGTTTCCTCTGGGGAAATCTGCTGCTCCAGCCCTATTAACCCCAGCATGGCCTCATTAACATACATTCTGGGCTCTTTCCCCTCGTCAAGCTCAAAGGCCCAAAGCCCTATGTTTGCTTTTGTAAGGATATCTGAAGAAAGAGGTATAGCACCCAGCTTCCAGTTCATTTCAGTTCCTCCGTTTCTTAAAAATGCTCAGCGAAAGCCCTCTGTGTCAAAACTTCTTAATTTGTTATTTTAGCACGAAACCGCCCGTTAGTCCACTGTAAACCCAAAGAATTCTGCAAAAGCAAAATATAACTTTGGCTTTTTACGACTATTCCGTTAAAAATCAATTCAAAGAAATCGGGCAAGGATATCTTGATTTTGCTTGCAACAAATGCTATTATATTCGCAGAAAGTAAGGAATGTAAGGAGTTGAGTCGCCAGATGGAAATTGCAACTGTCACATCTAAAGGTCAAATAACGATACCCATCGCAATCCGGAAGCTCCTGGAGCTCGACAAGGGAGACAAGGTTATTCTGGAAAACATTGATGGCAGAGTCGTAATGGTTAATGCTTCAAAACGCGTCAATTTCAATAATCTTATCTTTGCAGCCCAGCCGATGTCATCCGAAGAGGCGTTGGATGACGAGGAACCGTTTGATTGGGCAGACGATATCCTTGAAGGTGTGAGAAAGGTAAGTCTATAACTATGGATGAAATAAAAATTGGAGACATCGTTGTCATTGATTCGCTTAATTCTCAGGGCAATCGTGTAGGCAGACATTCGTTCGTTGTCATCGAAGACCAAAACGGAGAAGTATGCAGCCTCTCATATGATTTTATTGCTCTGTTAATGTCCTCTTTTAAAGATGAAGAGCAGAAGAAGCGCAAGCTGAAGTTCCCCGGTAATTTTCCCATCTCCGCTGATGCTGAAGACATAAAAGGCGGTCATGGCAAAGAGGGATTTATCAAAGCCGAACAGTTTTATTATTTCAGCAAAAGCAAGACCTCTTATAAAGTCATTGGTGAGCTGAAGCCGGAAACACTTGATTCACTCATGGACTTTATCAACAGCCTGCCAAGCAGACATGTCACCATCGCACAGATTATAGATAACCTTTAAATACCAATAGCCCTACAGCTGTTCGGTAAGTCATGCTAAAAGATGCAATGATTTTTCATTACTTGAAGATGCCTGCTTGAAATACCGGCAGTGATTTACATTAAACTTCTATGAGTTCATTCATATATAAAACCGACCGGCCCGTGACGACTGTCGTCAAGAGCCGGTTATTTGATATACACATATATCTTCTGTTTGCACCAGATATCCGGTGAATACATTATAATTGCATCGGAAGCGTTTTCTGTCAACTGAAGTCTGTTGTCTGTTCAGGTTGAGGAAGCCGTCCCTGAAAATTGCTCTGAGGTTAGCTTAATATTTTGTGGTTTTTCATGCAACTTCAACTTGTGGGTTCAAATTGAGGCCAGATAGTGTAAATGAGCCTAAGGTTCAAATGGGCTTTGGTCTTCAGACTGTCAGCAGCTCCGAGGGGCTAAATTTATAGGTTGCAAGACTTACGCAAACAGTTGCAATCAGGCAGGCAATTGCTCCGGGGACTGTCGGTCCAAGCCCGAGGGGGCTGCCGCAAAGCTTCCAGCCCACGCAAACAACAAAGCCCGAAACCATTCCGGAAATCACCCCTGCCTTCGTCGCCTTTTTCCAGAGAAGAGCAGCAAATGCAGGAATGCCGGCTGAGGCGGCATAGAAGCTCCAGGCAAACATGAGAACATTATATGCATTTTTAATATACAGCGCAATTACCAGCGCGCCAAGGGGAAGCACAACCGAGAAAATTCTTGAGAGCAGCAGCTCTTTCTTTTCTGTGAGATCGGGTTTTAGGGTTTTAACAATGTCGTGAACACAGGTCTGCACGGAAACGAGAAGGTAGCTGTCTGCCGTTGACATTATTACAGACAGCAGGCCTGCAAGGGCAAGGCCGGTAAGCCCTGCCGGAAGCACCTTTATTGCCAGCAGCGGAACAACAGCATCGGTGCTGCCAAAGCGGGAGAGCACATCGTCTCCAATAATCTGGTGGGCAGCTGCGCCCATGAACCAGACAAGAATTATTGTTGCCCCATAAACCGCAGTTCCGAGGAACATTCCCCTTTTAGCACTCTTCCTGTCCTTTGCGGCGAAGGCTCTTTGCCACATCTCAGCCCCGCCCATTGTGAAAACCAGATATGTAACAATATCTCCAAGAATATCTCCGTTTATATAGGGCTTGAACAGGTCAGGTGAAAGATTGGCAGTGAAATTCGCAAAGCCGCCGATTTTGAGAAGGGTTGCAGAGGGAACGAGTATGTATACAAAGAGCAGCAGCATGTAAAACTGGAGCACATCCGTGTATACAACGCCGAAAAGCCCTGAGGTTGCCGTGTAGATTATGAACACAAGGCAGGCAATGAAAGCCCCAAGCTCATAGGAAATTCCAATTTCTCCCCCGAGCAGGCTTATTATTGTTGCCGTTGCGGTTACCTGGGAGGCAACCGTTCCTATCATTGCAAAGGCAATGAGGGAAGCAAGTATAAGCTTGGCCCCCTTGCCGAATCTGCGTTCAAACAGCTCCGGGATTGAGGATATGTTGTATTTAAAGCCGATGTCTGAAATCTTTCCGCAGAAGCCGGAAAAGATGAACATCCCAAGAAGATAGGGAAGGGCCGTGAGTATGGCTTTGAAGCCGCTTGAATAGGCCACCCCCGCTCTTCCCATGAGCCCGCCTCCGCCAATTATCGTTGCGCAAACGGTTGCCATGAGCACAAGGGGGCCAAAGGAACGGCCTGCAGTGTAGTAGTCTTCTGAGTTCTTCACCTTATTAACGCAGAACACTCCCACTAAAACCATACCCACAAGGTAAATTGCCACAATTCCAAGATCCAGAGCGGTAATTTCTCCTGCCATTGCTCAAACCTCCTTATTGATAATTATCAACTATTGATTTATGTATTATACTCAAATTGTTGATAATTGTCAACTATTGACTTTGCATGAAATAGGGTGTATAACAGTTAAAACAAAAAACAGGAGATGATTTAATGGAAAACCAGAGTGATGAGCAGCCGCTGCTCCGGCTTCTGCCCATACTCAGCAGGATAATTCAGACTGCTGATGTTCACAAAAAATATGGGCTCACCAAATCGCAGATTTTTATTTTCCTCGTGCTCCGCTACAAAGGAAGCATGACAATGAGCGAGGTTGCCCAATACATTTCTTCTTCAAAGGAGCAGGCAACAAGAACAGTTGCTTCCCTTTGCGACCACGGTTTGCTTGAACGCTATGAGGATTCCGGCAACCGCACCCATGTTCACATAAAATTCACCGCCGCCGGCGAGGAATATATGCAGCAGCTTGCAGAGCAGCTCAAAGCGGAAATTTCAAGGAAATTAACATCCTGCCTCACTGAGGAAGACATTGAAACCCTCCGCAGCTCTGTTGAAACCACAATAGAAATTTTAAGCAGGGTGAAATAAGCTCCCAGACAGCATAAAATGGGCTGTTAAAAAGCCCCAAAATAGTGAGGCATCGGATACATTCAACGTGTATTCGATGCCTCATTGCTTTATTCGTATTCAGAGCACATCATCCCAGACCTGCCGAATTTAGGTTAGGGGGGCAGTCAAAACTGAAGCTGCAAGGGGAAGGCAGCTTGGAGCTTGGAGCTCTTCTCTGCCTGTAACCTACTTGCCGTCCTCGTTATTTCCCTTGAAGGGTTATGCTGAAATCTTCTTATCCTTTCACGTCAATCCGAATTCGTTTGCATGGCATAACTAAACACCAATTCGTTATTCGCAACAGACCGGAAGCAGAAGCACCCGTTTTCCACAGCGGCGCACAGTCCGGAGCGGACTATAGGCGTTGCCCCGAAGGGAGCAAGGTCAATGTTTTCAACCAGCGGATTGCCATTGCAATCAAAGAGAGTGCATATGCTTGTTTCGCTTACACTGTTTCTGACATATCCATAAAAGTATGTCTCTCCGCTGACAAAATCAGTGACAGGTTCCAGATAACTGCAGCCGACCACCTCCGGCATCTCAGGGATGTTATCATTAAGCGCTGAATAGTCGATCACTGCCGGATATCCCTCCGGCGGTGTATCCGTCACGATACCGTTACTGAAATCGAGATACAAACGTATGCCCTGCTCCGCATACTCTCCGTTCACATTGCGGGAAACTACATATCCCACTTTATCGTCAACCCAGTCAACAAATGGCCCGCCTTCATTGCCCCAAGAGAAATCTTCGCCGAGCTTTGATGAGAACAGAGCGCCATCAAAGTGCATCACAACATCCCCGTCTTTATTCCAAAGGTCAAGCGATCCGTCGCCGGTTGATGTGAGGAGCAGGCCGCATCCATTACCGACATAATAGCCGTCTGAAAGTTCATGTACCCAACTCCCGTCCGGAGCAGCTAATGTGCACGAAAAAGTGCCTCCTGCGTAGGCATCCCCATGGTAGAGCACAAGAAAATCCTCATAGAAAATAATTCGCGCATATGTGGAGTCGCTTACCAGTTCACCCTTGTCGGTCACCAAGCCGTAAAAGGGTAAGGTATCGGTCACATATTGCTCCATTGTGGAGTATTTTCCTATATACGGCAGCAATGCGCCGTAGTCATCACGTGCTTCAAGAATGCCGTCTGCGCGATATCCGGCATGATATGTATAAATCTGCTGAAACGGTTCGTAGGGCGTGAGCTTTGACCAGTCGGTATAGACAGGAGATACTGTTTTCTGCTCAAGCTCCGGCTCCGTCTGAACTCCGCAGCCGGCAAGTGCCAGCAGGAAAAATACGATCAACAATGTCAATCGTTTTTTCATTGCGCATCACCAACATCCAAAACGCTCACATATCCTTCGTGTGCAACGAGTTTCTGCCCTTCTTCGCTCATAATCCAGTTGTATAGAATTTTGGCGGGCGCATCATCACCGAGTCCCGCTGCAATAACCACATAGGAATCGTTGATGAACGGGTATTCACGGCTGCGAATAGTATCGGCATTGGGCTGCACACCGTCTACTGCAATGATTTTCAGGCCGTCTGCCATCTTCATATCATGCGCATAGTAATAAACGGTATAGCCGATAGCGGCAGCGGAGTCGTTATAGGAAGCAACGACTTCCACAAGGTCTCCCATGGCGCCGCTGACATATTCTGCCGGCGCTTCCATCAAAGGTATGTCGCCCATAACCAACTTTTTCATTGCTGTCTGGCTTCCGGCTTCCTCGTTGCGCTGGAACGGAATGATTTCCACATCGTTGCCGCCGACTTCCTTCCAGTTGGTAATCTCGCCGGTGTAGATTTTCTGAATCTGCTCAGTGTTAAGGCAATCGACAGGATTGCCCTCATTGACGATAAACACAAGGCCGTCAACTGCAAAGGTTGATATCTCCCACTCAAAGCCAAGTTCATCCTTCTCTTCATAGATGCTTTCAGGCGGCGCGCCTGAAATGAGCAAATCGGCTTGGCCGTTCATCAGCTCACGGTAGGATTGCGTGGTGCGGGAAAAATTGGTGAGGTCGGAAACTTCCTCCCGCGTTTCACCCAACAGAACGCTGGCAATTGCCTGCCCCAAAGGAACCATAGCCGTTGAGCCATTCAAACGAGGAAAATTTTCACGAGTAAAGACAAACTGTTCAGTATTTTGGGTACCTGAGGTTTCGATTGTTTTGCCGCAGCCGACCAATGACAGCACAAGCGCAAGGCAAAGCGCCATTGCAATTATCTTTTTCATTTCATAGCCCTCCTATGCCGATATAGACGAGAAAGCTTTTTCAGTCCACTTCTGCTTATATTTTCATCATATCAATTACCATATAGTTTGTCAATCCGGTCAACCTCCAATGGGTTTATTTTGTGGGTACAAAGTAAGCCCAATTTATCTCTTGAAAACGGCCGAAAAAATGCGCTCCCCTTTTGAGCAATCGTTAAAAAGCGCAACCTGAAAACGGAAAACATGAAATATTGCTCCGCAATATGAAATAAAATTAATTAGGTGATATTTGTGCTGTGCGCAAGTGATATTCGCCTGCGGCGAGCGATATTTGCACTTCGTGCAAACGATATTAAATTCGTTCCTTAACTCACGCGAAGCGTGAATATCGCTGCGAAGCAATATAACTCTGCGAAGCAGAATTTAACTCGTTCCGAAGGAACGAATATAGTTTCAGCCAACGGCTTCCGCCGTTGGCTGATTGGTGGAGGTGATGGGAATCGAACCCATTTCCGAAAGAATTTCCCCGGGGACTTCTCCGTGTGCAGTTCTTTGTTTACATTCCCTTGCTCAGGCGAGAAAGAACACTCTCAAAAGCTCGGTAGCTTCATTATGCATGGTGCACTCAAAGCTTTGCGCACTCATGTTCACCACTAATCGACGCCCTGCCCCGGACCGTGGTCCTTCCGGGGAGAACGCTCGCTAATCAAGCAGCGAGAAGAACAGTTTCTTCGTTGTTCTTTAATTTATAAGTTTTGCTCATTTTAAGGATGCTGAGCCCATCCACACGCTGTTCCCGCTTCAACTCCCCCGTCGAAGCCAGGACACCCCCATATAATCTGCAGCCGGTTTTGCCGACTGCTTTTTTCAGCATTTTACAGGCTGCGGATATTCAACTCCAAAGGTCTCAACGCTGACTGTTTTCATGCGCTGGGTCTGCCTGGGTCTGTCGTTATAATCGGTTCTCACTGAGGCAATCTTGTCAACAACATCCAGACCTCCCGTAACCTTCCCGAAGGAGGCATACTGCCCGTCAAGATGGGGGGCATCCTCGTGCATAACGAAAAACTGGCTGCCGGCGGAGTTGGGAGCCATTGTTCTTGCCATTGAGAGAACTCCCTTTTCGTGCTTCAAATCATTTTTAAAGCCGTTGGCAGTGAATTCGCCCTTTATGCAGTACCCCGGGCCGCCTGTTCCGTTGCCGGAGGGATCTCCCCCCTGGAGCATGAAGCCCTTTATGACTCTGTGGAAAATCAGGCCGTTATAAAAGCCGGAGTTCGCAAGAGCTATGAAGTTGTTAACTGTGTTGGGAGCAATCTCCGGATAGAGCTCTGCCTTGAAAACAGAACCGTCTTCCATTTCGAATGTTACTATGGGATTTGCCATGATTAATACCTTTCTTTCAATTGTCTTTCAATGTCGCGTTTGGACTGGCGCTCTGCCTCGGAATCGCGCTTGTCGTGAAGCTTTTTGCCCTTGCAGAGGCCAAGCTCAAGCTTAACGCGATTGTCTTTTAGATATAGGGACAAGGGGATGAGGGCAACTCCGTCCTGCATAACGCGGGCGTTGAGCTTGTTGATCTCTCTTTTGTGCATGAGCAGCCTTTTGGGGCGCATTGGGTCTCTATTGAAGATGTTTCCCTGTTCATAGGGGCTTATGTGCATCCCCCGGGCAAAAAGCTCTCCGTTTTTTATTGTGCAGTATGACTCCTTCAGATTCACCTGCCCTGCGCAGATTGACTTTACCTCCGTGCCGAAAAGCTCTATGCCTGCTTCAAAGCGCTCAAGGATGAAGTATTCATGGTATGCCTTACGGTTGACCGCTATTTCCTTTTTCCCTTTTTCTTTTGCCATTGTGAAAGTATTATAACATAATAATTGAGAAATAACAATTTATTTGATATAATACTTTACTATGAAAAAAATAATTTGTTTTTTATTAACAATTTTCTCCGCATTTGTCCTTGTAACAAAGGCAAATGCCGCCGAAAACCCCCTTCGCATCAGCGAAGTCAAGGCCTCGGACTATGGAATAAACCACAACGAAAACGAAGCCGAGGAAGACTGGGTTGAGCTTTTCAACTCGGGAACAGAAGAGCTTTCCCTTGAAGGCTGCTATTTAACAGACAAAAAGAGCGAGCTTGCCAAATTCCCCCTTGAGGGCAGCATAGGCCCCGGGGAATACAAACGGATTTTCCCCTCCTTCGGCCTTGACTCCGCCGGAGAAACCCTCTATCTCACCGACGGGAAAAGCATTCTTGACTCCTTTGAATATTCCGCCTTCCCCTATTGGTGCACAGTCGGCAGAATGGCCGGGGAAACAAAGCTCTGCTATTTCGAAACCCCAACTCCCGCCGCCCCGAACCAGGAGGGAAAGCACATTCTCTCCCAAACCCCCGTTTCTTTGCAGCGGGACGGCATATTCGAAGGGGTTGACTCCGTTATTATGGAGCTGGAGGCTCCCGGCAAAATCTACTACACAACCGACGGAACCCTCCCCTCGGAGGACGACATTTTATACACCGGTCCCGTTGAAATCACGGAAAGCTGCGCTGTTCGGGCGGTCTGCATTGAAGAAGACGGCGTGAAAAGCTATCCTCTCAACCTTAATTATTTCATAAACGAGGGCTTCACCCTCCCGGTTCTCTCCCTCTGCCTTGATGAAAGCCGCCTTAACGACATGAAGCTTGCCGCAATGGATGTTCCAATGGTCAAGCTGGAAAATCCGGGCTCAATCTCACTTTACAGCGGAGAAGAGCAGGAATTTTCTCTCAACTGCGGCATAACTCTTGCAGGGCAGGCAAGCCTTTCAACCGGCCTTGTGAAGAAAATCAGCTTCGATGCCCACTTCAGGGATTCCTATGGGCAGGGAGAGCTTGTTCAGGATCTTTTCGGCAAGGGTGAAGAAAGCTATTCTTCAATAAACATTCATGCCGGCCAGGACTCGGAAAATCTCATGTTCGACGCTGAGGTCTGGGAGGATCTCTGCCTTGGCATGGGCAGCAGTCTCTACACTCAGAACAGCCGCTTCTGCATTCTCTATCTAAACGGAGAATACTGGGGCATCTACTGCATTAAGGACGACATTAACAAAGCCGGCTATGCCAACCGCACCGGAGCTAAAAAAAGCGAGGTTGAATGCTGCGAATCCTTCTATGAAGAGGGCTGCGCCTTCTGCGAAGAGGTTTATGACTTTGCCTGCGAAAACGACCTTTCAGACCCTGAAAACTATGCCCTCCTCTGCAGCCGCTTCGACATTGATTCCTATATCGACTGGTGCATAATGCAGGGAGTCAGCTCCAATTCAGACCTGTTTTCAAACATAAAAATCTTCCGGGCGGGAGACGGAAAATGGCAGTATGCCCTTTTCGACCTTGACCATGCCATGCTCTTCCCCGGCAATGCCTGGAATCTGCTTTTCGGAAATTATTACTATGAATGCTTCCCCAATGAAATGGCAATTGAATTCTTCTCTCTGCTGCGGCAGAGCCCGGAATTCACCTCCGCTCTCACAAGCCGCTATGAAGAGCTTTATGACTCTGCCCTTTCAAACGAAAAAATCCTTGAACGCATTGATTACTACTATAACCTTCTCCTTCCCGAAGCAAAGAGAGACAGGGAGCGCTGGGGCTTCTCCCTTTCAGACTGGGAGGATGCGGTTGAAGACTTCAAAACAAACATAAACCGAAGAGACTGGCAGAACTTCTGCATGGAAAAATTCAAGGAAAATTCAGACGGAACAGCTTAAGCCTGAAAAAGACCTGCTGCATTAAGCAACAGGCCTTTTCTTTTCTTTTTCTTTTTCAGTGGCTGGGGTGTAGTAGCCGTAGCTTGAATAGTAGCCTTCCTTTCCGGAGGACTTTCGCATGTCAGGAATGACGGCAAGGACTGGGATTTCCGGATAGAGCTTCTTCATGTCGTCTGCGGAATGGATCATGTCGTCGTTCAGGCTGCGAAGCAGCTCAAGGCCCACTATAACCGCAATTGCCAGAACCGCTCCCACAAGGGCGCCCTTTTCAAGATTCTGAGTGTAGCTAGGGGAAGAACGGCCGGAGGGAACTATTGCATGGTCTACTATTTTAACCGTCGTCCCCACCACAATATCCATGATTCTGTTTGGCAGAACAGTTGCAATTGTGTTGGCAATAAGCTCCGCCTGCTCCGGGTTTGAGCAGGTCACCCCAACGCGGAACATGGGCGTCCCCTCAATTTCGGAGACGGAAATCATGCTTTTCAGGGCCTGATAGCTGCAGTCGAGCTCAGCCTCGTCAATTATTTCAAGTAGAGTCTCCCGGGAGGTGAGAATTTCAACATATGTGTCTACCAGGTAGCTGGAAATGTTCAGGTCGCTTGAGGAAATTTTGTAGCTCGTGCTGCCCAGTGAAATGGAGCTGCTGTTAACATAGAGAAGGGTGCTGGCATAGTATTTGGGGGTTATGAAAAAATAGGTGTAGATAAAGAAGGAACCGGCAAATATAACGGCTGAAAGAATAACGGCAATTATGTTCTTCCAGACTGCGTTTGCAAGACGCATCACATCTATTTCCATTCCCTGCTGATTTCTGTTCATCAAACTGCTCCTTATGCTTTCTTTCTTGGCATTTTACCACATATCGGTTTCTAATTAAAGCCCTAATTTTAAAAATGCGGAACGAAATTTCGTTCCGCATTATGCTTCAGGTATTATTCTTTTTTGCTTGTGTCTTCCTCAGGTTCCTCAACTGCCTTTTTCTTTTTGAGAACCGGGAGCGCGAACACGCAGACTATTATGACTGCCAAAGCAGCAACTGCCAGACCAATCCAGAGCTTGGCATTAAAGCTGTCTCCGGTGCTGGGATTGTAGGCTGCGGAGGAGGCTGAGACTATTCTGAAGGTTGTGGAGGTGTATTCATAGTCCTCGCCGTTCCAGACATAGGCTGAGATGTAGTAGGTTCCGAGAGAGAGTCTGTTAAGGTAGGAGGGGCTGAGAGTGAACTTGGTGTTGTTGTCATAGAAGTAGAGGAGGGAGGAATCAATCTTCACGGGGCTGTTCTTTCCGATGTATACGCCCAGATCCGGATCGATCACATCCGAGCCCTGGAAGGCCAGAGCCTTTGCGCCGCCGTAAACATGGTAGTCAACATCTATGGGGCGAAGAGCAACGCCGGTGTTGATTGAGGCACTGAGCCAACCCTTGCTTGTTTCAACCTCCATGAGATGGTCACCGTCTTCAAGCTGGCAGAGGTATTCCTTGTTTATTGTGAGCTTGTTGGTGTCTGTATTGTAGGAGACGAACTGGGTGGGAACAAGGACTCCGTCAATGTAAACATCCTTAAAGTCGGGCTTCACAGTGAAGACTGCTGAGCTGTCGCCTTCCCAGAAGTCAAGGCTGGTGGGGCTGATGGAAACATTGTTGTTTATAATCTTGAGATTGAGTCTCTTAACGGCTCCTTCAAAGTCAAGGAAGACATAGTCCTGGCCTGCAGAGAGCTGATCGAGGAAGGCGTAGTCAACCAGGATGAAGTAATCCTTGCTGTCTGACTTCTGGAGGACCTTAAGTCCGTCAACCGCCTTGTTGTAGTAGCCGAACCAGTTGATTTCATTTCCGTTGGGATCGTCTGAAACGCCTATTCTGGTGGGCAGCTCGGAGGTTTCGGCATAGATATATTCCTTGTTGCCAACAACATATTCAGTGATTGCGGTTGCAATGTCGGAAGCCTTGACGGAATCCGGGGAAGCATCCTTCTTGTTTTCCCTTGCAACCAGCTTCGTGGTTTCGGGTAGAACATAGAGATGGAGCTTCTGAGTGAGCACATAGCCGTTGGCAAAGGTGAACTGCAGGTCGTAAACGCCGGAGGAAAGGTTGTTGTGGAAGGCATCGATGTCAATCACGATGTCGCCCTCTTCTCCGCCCTTGCCTGTTGCATTGAAGATGTTGATTGAATTTCCGCCGTTAACGGGGATGCCGTCAATTCTGAGAACCTTGGGGTCAACATTGAAGGTTATGTATTTGGGATTTGCCTTGTCATAAACCACATAGGGGATGCCGTCTTCATCGTAGCCGGTGGTGCCGTTAACAAGGGCAACCGTGGGAACATATTCCATTGAGACCTTGTAGTAACCGCTGCTGTCTGCAGTTGTGCTGACGGCTGCAATTCCGCTGGGGACATAGTAGGCAACATAGGTATTGTTGTTTTCAGGGGTCTTATCGGAGTAGAGATAGAGATAGTAGCCGCCTAAGATGAGGAGATTGTCCTTGCTTTCAACGCTGCCTGCTGTGCCTATGGGGTTCTGGCAGTTGTCCTTGCAGGAGTTCACTGTGACCTTTGCAGGCGCTGAGATATTGAAGGCGTTCACGCCGTAGAGAACCGCATCGTTCACGGAGACGCTTGCGGAGCCGCTCGCGGTTATGGCAACAGAGGAGGCTTTGAGCACGGTGCCGTCGTTAACGGAGACCGTTCCGCCGCTCACGGTCAGTGCATTGGCAGCCTCAACGGTTATGCCGGAGATTGAAGCGCTGCCTGCGCTGACAACTATTCCGTTGCCCTTGAAGGAGTGGCCGTTGCCTATGACGGAAACATCTGCGCCGGAGGAAATTGTGAGAGCAGCTGTTTCTTCAACATCTCCCAGGAGCTTAACCGTCACGCTGTCTCCGGCGGAGGCTGCGGCAATCTTTGCATTGGCATCTGCCATTGTGGCAACTGCAGTTCCGTTGACAGTGATTATGCCGGTTGTGTAGTCTTCGCCTGCTTTGCAGGGGAGCTTGGAGGTTTTAATAACCCATTCGCCGTTTGAAACATAGGTGTTCTGGTAGTTAGCAGAGCTTATGGCCTTGCAGTATTCCGCATAGAGCTCGCCGCCGGTGATGTAAACCTGGCCGCCCTGATTGTTAACTGCCGCATAGCTCTCTCCGGAGCCTATTGCGTCTATTCTCACATTGTCTCCCATGGTGAACTTGCCGTTTTCAACATTCACGCCGTTGAGACCGCTGATTTTTGCGTTGCCTGCTGCAACCGCTTCGCCACCGTTAACATTAAGGCCGCTTGCTTTGACAGCAGAGATAATGCTCTGGGTTGTTCCGGTATTGTCAATTCTCAGGCTGCCGCCGTCGCAGTTGATTGCATTGGTTGCAGAAGCGCTGAGCTTATTATAGCCGTTGATGGCGGTTGAGCCGCCGGTTGTGTAGACGCAGCAGTTCTGGCTTGAGGAGATTTCGCAGTTGCCGATCTCAAGCTTACCGGAGTCGTGAACCCAAACGGTTGCAGGAGCTGCGCTTGTGGGCACGGTGTCGTCTATAATGTTAACATATTTTAAGGTCACATTGCCCTGTCCGCAGTCGATTGCCTTGCCCTTGATGGTGCAGGCTTCGATTGTGAGCACGGTGTCTGCGCTGCCGACTGCGAATGCATACTGCCCTGCAGGAGCGGTGAGCACTGCATTGTCAAGAGTTACAATAATCTCCCAGTAGGGCAGACCGGTTATAACCTGGGTTTCGGTGAGAGTTGCAGTTTTTCCTGCATAGTCGGAAACGAAGGTGAGCGGAGTGGCCTTTGTAAAGAGCTTTATCATGTTGGAGAAGAAGCTCAGGGGGGAAGCCGTGAGAACTGCGGGCTCGGAAGCGTCGGGAAGCTGGGCCTCGTTGGGAGTGGGCGTTGCTTCGGGAGCAGGCGTTGCAGAGGCTGCAGGGCTTTCCTCAGAGGCAGCTGCCGTTGTTGAAGAGGAGGAAGAAGCTTCTGCTTCCAGCTTTGCAATCTCAGTCTTCAGGCTCTCAAGCTCTGCCTTTGCAGCAGCAAGAGCAGCGGAAGCCGAGGCAAAGGCGCAGTCTTCTGCAGTGCAGTCGTAGTTTGCGGTGCCGGTGAAGGACTCGCAGTAGGAAGCGGCCGCCTTGCGGGCTGCCAGAATGGCGTCTGCATCTTCGGGAGCTGCGGAAAGGGCCTCAAGGGCGGAAATAACCTTCTCAAGAGATTCCTTCTGGGCCTTCAGGGCAACGGACTTTGAAACGCTTGTTGTTGTGGCGGAAAACTTCATGTCGATATATTTCTCGCCGAACAAAGCATAGGCCGTTTCAACAACCTCAGGATTGCTCTCCTTCAGCTCTTCGAGATGCTCTCTGATATAAACAATGTATTTGGCATTGTAGTATACCATGGGGTTCTCTTCAAGCATTGCTTCGCTGGAGAAATACTCCAGAGCGGAAGCGCTGGTTGTTAATATTGAATAAGCACTGCCGGAATCAGCCGGAATTGAGGCTGCCGCTGCGCTCTCTCCGGAGGAGGCTGAGCTGCTGCCTGTACCGGAGGATGCTGAAGGAGCTTCCGGATCTGCCGAAACAACAAGGCCGGAATCTCCGCTGTTTCCTGAGACTGCCTGACCGTCTGAGTCGAAAACCTCAGCGAAGGCAGCAACGTTAAGCATGCTGAGCATCATTGCAATCAGCATAACAGTGCTTAGAACTTTGACCAATTTTTTCATAATAAGGTCTCCTTTTCTCCATAGAGGAATGGGCGGTTGGTGCAATGCACAAACCGGGCCGCGACACGACCCAGGGATAATGTAACATAATGGTTACAATTTTGCAAGAGATTTTTTCATTTTTTTAAGAAATTTTTTAACTATTTTGTAATCTTTGCAGATTATATGAAATTAAAATTGTTTATGTTGTCTACAATTGCCAATTTAAGCACTGTAATTTCGTTGTTTTGCACGAAATTATGCAAAATATACAAAAGCCAAAATTTTAACTGTTGTAAAATCTTGATTTATTTGTTAAAATATACAACACAGACCGGTGCAAACCCGTCTGAAAATTTGTTTTTAAACACAATCCCGGAGGAAAATCAATGAACAACCTACTATTATGGCTTTCTCCTGTGCTTGCTGTTGCGGCGCTTTTGTTCGCTTTCTACAAAGCCCGCTACATCTCCAAGCAGGATGCCGGAAACAGCAGAATGCAGGAAATCGCCTCTGCCATCGCCGAAGGAGCAGACGCATTTCTCATTTCGGAATACAAAATTCTGGCCTTCTTCGTGCTGGCCGTTTTTGTGCTCATCTTCTTCTTAATTAATAAGGGCACGGCTCTGTGCTTCCTGTTGGGAGCCGTTTTCTCTGTCCTTGCAGGCTTCTTCGGAATGAAGGTTGCAACCAGGGCAAACGTGAGAACCGCTGCCGCTGCCAGAGATCACGGAATGAACAAGGCCCTCTCCGTTGCCTTCTCAGGCGGCTCTGTCATGGGCATGTGCGTTGTGGGTCTGGGGCTTTTAGGCTGCAGCCTGATCTACATCATAACCAAAAACGCAGGCATTCTCTTCGGTTTCTCTCTCGGAGCCTCCAGCATTGCTCTTTTTGCCCGTGTTGGCGGCGGAATATACACCAAGGCGGCAGACGTTGGAGCAGACCTTGTCGGCAAGGTTGAGGCCGGCATCCCGGAGGACGATCCGAGAAACCCCGCCGTTATTGCAGACAACGTGGGCGATAACGTGGGAGATGTGGCCGGCATGGGGGCAGACCTTTTTGAAAGCTATGTGGGCGCAATTGTCTCTGCAATAACTCTCGGTCTTGTTCACAAGGCAAGCGGCGACAACGGCGCTGTCTACCCGATAGTGGTTGCAGGCCTGGGAATTCTTGCCTCAATAATTGCAACCTTCTTTGTTCGCGGGAAGGACGATTCCAATCCCCACGCTGCCCTGAAGATAGGCTCCTATGTTTCCGCAGGGCTCGTGGCCGTGGGCTCCATAGCGCTGAGCCTCATCCTCTTCGGCAGACGCTATTACGCGGTTTCCGTTATTGCGGGAATTATTGTTGGCCTTGTAATCGGATTCACCACCGAGGTCTACACCTCCGGA
>R03__coassemble_383_pt1 | contig 26325 bp, 25 predicted proteins | sample R03__metabat2_low_PE_030 | metagenome-assembled genome bin R03
AGGCCGCAGGCCGCAGGCCGCAGGCCGGAGAATAGCTCCAAGCCCCAAGCTGCAAGCTCCAAGGAGAATAGGCCGCAGACCGGAGACCGCAGGCCGGAGAATAGCTCCAAGCCCCAGAGCAGCCGCAAGGTTCCCGAAAAGCGGGTTGTTGATACAAGGGGCAGCGGCGGAAACGTTAATATTGACAAATATAACGAGCGCTACGACGACATGGGAAGCGGCCGGGGAAAGACCGGCTCCGGCGCAGACCGCACAAGCAAGGAGAAAATTCAGAGCAAGGCAAAGCAGCGCCAGAATCAGCAGGCGGCCTCCGCAAAGAAACGCCAGGAGGAAAGAGACAGGATGAACAAGCTTCAGCTTGAAATTGCCAAAAAGGCTCAGCTGAAGGTCCTCATTCCTGACGAGATCTCCGTTGGCGAGCTTGCCTCCAGGATGAAAAAAAGCGCTGCGGAGGTTATTAAGAGCCTCTTTAAGCTGGGCAGCTTCGTTTCGGTGAGCGATGTTATTGACTATGATACGGCAGCTCTTGTCGCAATGGAGCTTGGCTGCAAGGTTGACAGAGAGATCATCGTGACCGTTGAGGAAAAGCTCATTGACGATTCGGAGGACAAGGCAGAGGATCTTGTTAACAGGGCTCCCGTTGTTGTTGTTATGGGCCATGTTGACCACGGCAAAACCTCCCTGCTTGACAGAATCAGAAAAGCCAACGTTGCCTCAGGTGAGGCCGGCGGCATAACCCAGCATATCGGAGCCTACACCGTTGAGATCAACGGCAGCCCCATAACCTTCCTTGATACTCCGGGCCACGAGGCCTTCACAACCATGAGAGCCAGGGGCGCAATGGTGACCGACATTGCGATTTTGGTTGTTGCAGCAGACGACGGAATCATGCCCCAGACCGTTGAGTCAATCAATCATGCAAAGGCTGCAGGCATTCCCATTGTTGTTGCAATCAACAAAATGGATACAACGGGAGCAAATCCCGAGCGCATCAAGCAGCAGCTCACTGAGTATGAGCTTGTGAGCGAGGAATGGGGAGGAGACACTATAATCTGCCCGATTTCCGCAAAAACCGGCATGGGAATTGACAATCTCCTTGAAAACCTTGTTATCCTTGCGGAAATGCAGGAGCTTAAGGCCAATCCCAACAGAGCTGCAAAGGGGACCGTTATTGAGGCCCGGCTGGACAAGGGCAGAGGCCCCATTATGACCGTTCTTGTTCAGAACGGAACCCTCAGGCAGGGAGACGTTATTATTGCAGGAACTGCTGTTGGCAGAGTCCGCACAATGACAAGCGACAAGGGCAAGCTTCTTAAGACTGCCGGCCCCTCAACTCCGGTTGAGATTGCAGGGCTTTCGGAAGTCCCCTCTGCGGGAGACGTTTTCAATGCCGTTGCCGACGAGAGAATGGCCAGAGAGCTGGCTGACCAGCGGAAGATTGAAAAGGAGAAGGAAGCTCACGGCGGAAACAGAAAGGTTTCTCTTGAGGATCTGTTCAGCCAGATTCAGGCGGGAGAAATGAAGAATCTCAACATAATAGTCAAGGCGGATGTTCAGGGAAGCGCAGAGGCCGTGAAAAGCTCTTTGGAGAAAATTTCCAATGAAGAGGTTCAGGTTAAGGTTATTCACAGCGCAGTCGGCGCAATAAACGAGAGCGATGTTATGCTCGCTTCCACCTCTGATGCGATTATAGTTGGCTTTAATGTCCGCCCGGAAAGCGCTGCCAGAGAAAGCGCAGCGAGAAGCAATGTGGACATAAGGCTTTACAGGGTTATTTACGACTGCATTAATGAAATTCAGGACGCAATGAAGGGAATGCTTGCTCCCAAGTTCAAGGAGCAGATCATCGGCCATGCAGAGGTTAGGGAAACCTATAAGGTTTCAAAGGTTGGAACCGTCTGCGGCTGCTACTGCCAGGACGGAAAGATTCAGAGGGGCTGCTCTGTCAGGGTTCTGAGAGACAACATTGTTGTTTTTGAAGGTGAGCTTGCTTCACTGCGCCGCTTTAAGGACGACGTTAAAGAGGTTGCGGCGGGCTATGAATGCGGCATGCAGGTTGAAAAATTCAACGACGTGAAAATCGGCGATGTGATTGAGTGCTTTGTTATGGAGCAGATATAATGAACAACAGACTTGCACGCACCAATGACGACATTCAGTTCGTTCTCTCTCAGAAGCTGAGAGAGGTTAAGGACCCCCGCATTGCCGGAAAAATGATTTCCGTAACCAGGGTTGAAACCACGGGGGATCTGAAATATGCCAAGGTCTATCTTTCCGTTTTTGAGCTTGAGGACGAGAAGGAGTTTAAAAAAGGCCTTAAGGCTGCTTCAGGCTGGCTGCGCAGGGAGCTTGGAAATTCAATGTCTCTGCGCTGCACTCCTGAGCTTGTTTTCGAGCTTGACCACTCCATTGAATACGGAGCCCACATAAACGAGCTTCTCAAGGAAGTTCTCTGAGGATTGAATTATGTATCTTGACTGTAAGCAGACGGCGGAAATGCTCTCCCGTTGGGACAATTTCCTCCTCGTGACCCATAAAAATCCCGACGGAGACTCTCTCTGTTCGGCTGCGGCCCTGTGCAGCGCCCTTAGAAGGGCCGGAAAAACCGCATATATGTTTGCAAACCCGGGGGTGAGCGAGAAATTTGAGCCCTTTGTTTCGGCATTTTTTGCTCCTGCCGGCTTCGCCCGGGACTGCACTGTCTGCGTTGATGTTGCGGCGGAGGATATGTTCTGCAAGGGCTTTTCCGGAAGCGTTGACCTTGCGATAGACCACCACCCAACCAACCCGGGCTTCGGAGCGGAAAACTGCATCTATCCCGAGGCCTCTGCCTGCGGAGAAATTGTTCTGGAAATAATTGAGCAGCTCTGCGGCGGGCCGGACAGGACCGAGGCCACCCTTCTCTACATTGCCCTCACAACGGATACCGGAGCATTCATGTATTCAAATGTGAACCCGGGCAGCTTTGCCGCTGCCTCCCGTCTGCTTTCATACGGGGCGGAATACATGGCGGTTAACAGAGTGTTTTTCCGGGAGGTCAGCAGGGAGCGCATTGCCCTTGAGGGGATGATTTATTCCGGCTTTGAATATTACAGAGGCGGAGAGGTTGTTGTTTCCGTTATCACCCTTGAAATGATGGAAAAATCCGGAGCCGGCGAGAAGGATATTGATGATCTTGCAGGCCTGCCCGGAAGGGTGAAGGGCCAGGAGGTGACGGTTCTCATCAGGGAGCTGGAAAAGGGGAAATGCAAGATCTCCGTCAGAAGCGGCAGAAAAATCAGCAGCTCCCGCATCTGCAGCTATTTCGGCGGCGGCGGCCACGAAAAGGCCTCCGGCTGCACCATTGAAGCAGAGCCTGAACGGGCTAAAAAGCTGCTGCTTGAGGTTATAGATTCGGTTTTGGACGAATGAACGGTTTTCTTCTGATTGACAAAGACCCTGAGTGGACAAGCTCAGACGTTGTTTCAAAGCTTCGCGGCGTTCTCAGGGAAAAAAGAATAGGTCACGCCGGAACCCTTGACCCAATGGCAACAGGGCTTCTCATTGTTATGGTTGGAAAATGCACAAAGGCCTCCGACTATATAATGAAGCACGACAAGGAATATGTCTGCACTCTGCGCCTGGGCACAGTGACGGATACTCAGGACATCTGGGGGAGAGAAATTGCTCCCGGCTATGAGCTTCGCAGCCCGGAGAGCGTTACTCCCGGGGAGCTTGAGGAGGTTATTAAGGCCTTCACAGGGGAACAGCTTCAGCTTCCGCCCATGTATTCCGCAATTAAAATCAAGGGGCAGAAGCTCTATGACATTGCCCGAAAAGGGGGAGAGGTTGAAAGAGAGCCGAGAAAAATCACGGTTCATTCAATCCGGCTCCTTGAGAAAAAGGGGAATGACTGCATTTTAAAAATATCCTGCTCCTCCGGAACCTACATCCGAACTCTCTGCAATGACATTGGGGAGCGGCTGGGCTGCGGAGGCTGCATGGCTGAGCTGAGAAGAACAAAAATCGGCTCGGTGGGCGTTGAGGAAGCCCACAGAATTTCTGAAATTAAAGACGGAGAATATCTTCTCCCACCTGACGCTCCCTTCTGCGAGCTGCCGGAAAAAATCAGGGAGAAGATTATGAAAGAAACCTATGAGTAGAGCCATTGCGCTGGGCTTTTTTGACGGCGTCCACAAAGGGCATGCCGCCCTTCTTGAAAAGGCAATTGAATGATCTGGGGAGACTGGAGCGGTTCCCTCGGTTCTCAGCTTTGATGTTCACCCTGATACTCTGGTTTTTAACAGGCCCGTCAGCCTAATAACCGACACGGCGGGGAGAAAAGAAATTATAAGCCGCTGCTTCGGAATTGACGATGTGGTCTTTCTGCATTTTTCAAAGTCGGTCATGCGCATGCCCTGGGAGGAATTTCTTGAGAGCATAATCTCCGGCCTGGAGGTCTCCTGGATTGTTGCGGGCCATGATTTCACCTTTGGCCACAGAGGAGAGGGAAACGCCGAAAGACTCAGGGAATACTGCGGCGAAAGGGGAATCGGTTGCGACATTATTTCCCCTGTTTATATTGAGGGGCAGATTGTTTCTTCAACCTGCATACGCAGCTTTATTGAGCAGGGAGAGATGGAGAAGGCCGCCCTTTATCTGGGCCACCCCCACTGCCTTTCCGATACGGTGAGATCCGGCTTCCATGTTGGAAGGAAGATGGATGCGCCCACAATAAACATGATTTTTCCGAAGGATGTTATTGTTCCGAAGCTGGGAGTTTATGCAACAAAGGTGATTCTGCAGGAGGGCAGCGAGCATCCGGCAGTCACAAACGTGGGCGTCAGGCCCACCTTCGGGGAGGGCAACGAGCTGAGCGTTGAAAGCCACCTGCTGGATTGGTCGGGAAACCTTTACGGCCTTGTTGCCAGAGTTGATTTTTACAGTTATTTAAGACCTGAAATAAAATTTGAAGATATGGAAGCTCTTTCCGAGCAGATTAGGAATGACACAGAAAAAACACGTGAATTTTTTAAAACACTTCAGTAAGCCCGAGCAGAACTATATTGTTCTTGATCTTGAGTGGAACCAGGCTATGAGCCGGAACAGCGAGGTTTTCAACCGTCTCCCTATTCATCTGGGGGGAGAGATAATCGAAATCGGCGCAGTTAAGCTCAGAGGCGATTACTCCCCGGGAGAGGAGTTCACTCTGGATGTCCGCCCGGTGTTCTTCAAAAAAATGCACTATAAGGTGAGCAAAATCACGGGCATAGACTCAAAGCGCCTTTCCACCGCTCCGGAATTCCCGGATGCTATGGAAAAGTTTGCAAAATGGGCGGGAAAGGAGCCCGTTTTCATAACCTGGGGCAATGACGACAGAAACATTTTTGAGCAGAACGTTATTGTCCACGACCTGGATTACGACTGGATAAAGGACTGGATTAATCTTCAGCTCATATACAACGTTCAGACCGGGGCAGATAAAAATCAGAAATCCCTGGCAGAGGCAATGGAGCATTTTTCAATTGCCCAAACCAGAACTGCCCACGATGCTCTGGGCGACGCTTATAACACGGCCCTGGTCTGCTCAAAGCTTGACATGAAGAAGGGCCTTTCCGAATATGACCAGGCGCCCTCCGTTCTTGCCTCAAGAATGCCCAGGCGCATTGAAACTGCAGCGCCCGAGGGGCCTGAGCCTGTCCTTCACGACAGCTGCGACGGTTTTGAAAGCAAGGCAGCGGCCTTTGAGTCAGGGGAAATTTCCTCCTTCAAATGCCCGAAGTGCGGAAAAATCTGCAGCATGCAGAAATGGATAAATCAGGGTGACGGCCGATATATGAACCTCTACAGCTGCCATGAACACGGGGCATATCTCATGAGAATACGGTTTAAAAAGAATGAGAACAACACTATGCTTGCAAACCGCCTTGTTTATGAGGCCGATGAGGAAATGACCCGGTTTTACAGAAATAAAGCTGCCCAGGCAAGAAGAAGAGGCAGAGGAAACGGCAGAAAGGGAGCAAGAAGAAGCTGATGACATTCATTCCCGCAGGAAAAATAGTCAATACCCACGGGGTTTACGGAGAGGTCAAGATTGAAGTCTGGCTGGATTCCCCTGAGTTTTTGAAAAGCTTCAAGCGGATATTTCTTGAAGGAAAGGAATACCGCTTCAAAAGAGCCTCTGTCCACAAGGGCTTTCTCCTTGCCGCCCTTGAGGGCATTGACAGCATGGATTCCGCCATCGCTCTGAAGGGAAAGGAAATTTCCATACTCCGCTCCGACGCCCGGCTCCCTAAGGGGAAATTTTTCCTCTGCGAAATAATGGGCGCAAGGGCTTTTGACGCCGAAGGCAATGAAATCGGCATTCTGACGGAGATAATAGAAAATCCCGCCCAGCCCATTTATGTCATTAAAGGGGAGAGGGAGCATCTGATTCCGGCAGTGGAGGAATTTATTCTTTCAACCGATGTTGAGAATAAAATAATCAGAATTAATCTGATTGAGGGCATGTGAAATGCGGATTGACATAATGACCCTCTTTCCGGAAACGGTTAATGCGGTTCTCCACGAGAGCATTTTGGGAAGGGCGGCAAAAAAGGGAATTATAGAAATTAACTGCGCCCAGATCAGGGATTTCACCGAAAACAAACAAAATCAGGTTGACGACTATCCCTACGGCGGAGGCAGAGGCTGCGTTATGATGGCTCAGCCTCTTAAATCATGCCTTGACAGCCTGATGAAAACGGCAGAGGGGCTGCGCTCAAGGGTTATATACATGAGCCCTCAGGGTTCGGTTTTTAATGAAGAGACTGCCAAAAGGCTCGTTAGGGATTATGACCATCTGGTTCTTGTCTGCGGCCATTATGAGGGTATTGACGAGCGCTTCATTGAAAAATGCGTGGATGAGGAAATTTCCATTGGAGATTTTGTTCTGACAGGGGGAGAAATTGCGGCAATGGCGGTTTCAGACTCTGTCTGTCGGCTGATTCCGGGGGTCCTTTCGGCGGAGGAATGCTACACCGGGGAGAGCCACTGGGACGGGCTTCTTGAATATCCCCAATACACAAGGCCTGAATGTTGGGAGGGCATGAAGGTGCCCGAGGTTCTGCTTGAAGGTAATCAGGCAAAAATTGACTCCTGGCGCCGCAGCCAGCAGCTTTTCAGAACAAGAAAGAAGAGACCGGATATGTTTGAAAAGCTTGAGCTGAGCGAGGAGGAGAAAAGAGCGGCCTGCAGGGTCCTTGAGGGGAAGATTGAATACAGAAAGGCTCTGCCGGAAGATATACATAACATTGTTAACATAACTAAACAGGCAAAAGAGCTGCTTAAATCAAGAAAAATTGACCAGTGGCAGGGGGAATACCCCCGGGAGGAGGATTTCCTTGCAGACCTTGAAAGAGGGGAGCTGTATGTTATCACAGCCGATTCAAGGGTTGGGGCTTTTTTCATGCTGAGTCTCCGGCCGGAGCCCACCTACAGCGAAATTACGGACGGGAAATGGTCATCTGATGAGCCCTATGCCGTTCTCCACAGGGGAGCGGTTGCCGCGGAATTCAGGGGGACCGGGCTGAGCGCATACATTTTCCGTTTTGCCCAGGAAGAGGCAAAAAAGCTGGGCATTAAATATCTGAGAGCCGATACTCACAAGAAAAACAAGGCGATGCAGAGGTGCCTCACAGAGGCGGGCTTTCGCTACAGGGGAAACATTCTCATTAATTCCGAGCCCGGCCACGACCCTCTCCGCCATGCCTTTGAAAAGAAGATTAAAAGATGAATCTGACAGATTACAGCGAAATAACAGAGCTTTTAAGGCGGCATAATTTCCGCTTTTCAAAGTCTATGGGCCAGAATTTCCTCACCGATGCCTCTGTCCCGGAGGAAATTGCCGAGGCAGCCGGCCTTGACGAAAACACTCTGGCGGTTGAGGTTGGCCCCGGGATTGGCTGCCTCACGGTTCAGCTCTCGGAAAGGGCGGGGAAGGTCATCTCCTATGAGCTTGACAGGGCCTTGATGCCGGTTCTTTCCGAAACCCTCTCCGGCTGCGAAAATACTCAGGTTATATTCCGGGACTTCATGAAAACCCCGGAGGAGGAAATCCTCTCCGAGGCCGAGGGAAGAAAAATTAAATTCGTTGCGAACATCCCCTATAACATAACCTCCCCCCTTTTAACAAAGGTTATAAGCTCCGGCATTTTTGACGAGGCCATTGTGATGATTCAAAAGGAGGTTGCCCAAAGGATATGCGCAGGAGCAGGGGAGAGGGATTACTCCTCCTTCGGAATTCTCTGCCAATGGCACACTGAGCCGGAGATTCTTTTCGATGTGGGCCCGGAATGCTTTGTGCCCCGGCCGAAGGTTACCTCAGCCGTTATCAGGCTGAAAAAAAGAACCGAAAAGCCCGCTCGGACAGAGGATGAAAAGCTGATGTTCGCCCTTGTGAGAGCAGCCTTCAACCAGAGGAGAAAAACCTTTGTTAATGCGGCAGGGACAGCCGTCCCCGGGGTAGACAGGGAAATGCTGAAAAAAGTTCTTGAAAATCTGGGTTTTGATGAAAAAACAAGGGGTGAAACCCTTTCGATTGGTGATTTTGCAAAAATCGCCGATGAAATTAAGCGGAATATCGTTGGCAATTTGTGATAAAAATATATTGAAATTTTTGTGCAATTTGTGGTATTCTAACCCTCGGCGGAAAATTACTGCCGATAAATTTGTTAAAAAATTATTTAAATAGAAAGGATTTCTTCAATGAGCAAAAAGTATGTATACCTTTTCTCCGAAGGCAACGCTAAAATGCGTGAGCTTCTTGGCGGCAAAGGCGCAAATCTTGCAGAAATGACTAACATCGGTCTCCCCGTTCCCCAGGGTTTCACCATCACCACCGAGGCCTGCACTGCCTACTATGACAACGGCAGAAAGATTTCCGACGAAATCATGGCAGAGGCCATGGAATATGTCGAAAAGATCGAAAAGATCAACGGCAAAAAGTTTGGCGACCTTCAGAATCCTCTTCTCGTTTCCGTCCGTTCCGGCGCCCGCGCATCCATGCCCGGCATGATGGACACAATCCTTAACCTCGGTCTTAACGACGATGTTGTTGCAGCCATGATTAAGGGAAATCCGGATCCCAAGTTTGAAAGATTCGTATACGACTCATACCGCCGCTTCATCCAGATGTTCTCAGACGTTGTTATGGAAGTCGGCAAGAAATACTTTGAGCAGCTTATAGACAAGATGAAGGCCGAGAAGGGCGTTGTCTACGACGTTGAGCTGACCGCTCAGGACCTTAAGGCTCTTGCAGAGCAGTTCAAGGCAGAATACAAAAACCAGATCGGTGAAGACTTCCCCTCAGATCCCATCGTTCAGCTCAAGGCTGCAATCGAGGCCGTCTTCCGTTCCTGGGACAACCCGCGGGCCAATGTCTACCGCCGCGACAATGACATTCCCTATTCCTGGGGCACTGCGGTTTCCGTTATGCCCATGGTATTCGGCAACCTTAACGACAATTCCGGAACAGGCGTTGCCTTCACCCGTGACCCTGCAACAGGCGAGAAGAAGCTCATGGGCGAATTCCTCACCAATGCTCAGGGCGAAGACGTTGTTGCCGGCGTTCGCACCCCGATGCCCATCGCTCAGATGGAAGCAAAGTTCCCCGAGGCATATGCAGAGTTTGTTAAGGTCTGCAGCATCCTGGAGAATCACTACCACGACATGCAGGACATGGAGTTCACCGTTGAAAACGGCAAGCTCTACATGCTCCAGTGCAGAAACGGCAAGCGCACCGCTCAGGCCGCTCTCAAGATTGCATGCGATCTCGTTGACGAAGGCATGATAGACGAGAAGCAGGCAGTTCTCATGATAGACCCCCGCAACCTCGACACCCTTCTTCACCCCCAGTTCGACACAGCCGCTCTCAAGGCAGCAACTCCCATGGGCAAAGGCCTGGGCGCATCCCCCGGCGCAGCCTGCGGAAAGATAGTCTTCACTGCTGAAGATGCAAAGGCATGGGCAGCAAGGAAGGAAAAGGTTGTTCTTGTTCGTCTCGAGACCTCTCCTGAAGACATTGAAGGCATGAAGGCAGCTCAGGGCATCCTCACCGTTCGCGGCGGCATGACCTCTCATGCGGCTGTTGTTGCAAGAGGAATGGGCTCCTGCTGCGTCTCCGGCTGCGGCGACATAGTCATGGACGAAGAAAACAAGAAGTTCACTCTCGGCGGAAAGACCTTCGTTGAGGGAGACTACATCTCAATAGACGGCTCCACAGGCAACATCTACGACGGAATCATTCCCACAGTTGATGCAGTTATCGCAGGTGAGTTCGGCAGAATCATGTCTTGGGCAGATAAATACCGCCGCCTCAAGGTTCGCACCAATGCAGACACACCCAAGGATGCAGCAAAGGCAATTGAGCTTGGCGCACAGGGCATCGGCCTCACAAGAACAGAGCACATGTTCTTCAATAGTGACCGTATCGCTGCCTTCCGCGAGATGATCTGCTCCGACACAGTTGAAGAGAGAATTGCAGCTCTTGCAAAGCTTGAGCCCATGCAGCAGGCAGACTTCGAGGGTATCTACGAAGCAATGCAGGGCAACCCCGTAACAATCCGCTTCCTCGATCCTCCTCTCCACGAGTTCGTTCCCACAACCGAGGAAGACATTGCAGCTCTTGCAGCAGCTCAGGGCAAGACAGTTGAGCAGATCAAGGCCATTATTCAGGGCCTCCACGAGTTCAACCCCATGATGGGTCACAGAGGCTGCCGCCTTGCAGTTACCTATCCTGAAATTGCCGAAATGCAGACCAGAGCCGTTATCAAGGCAGCTCTTGCAGTTCAGGCCCGTCACCCTGAGTGGACAATGGTCCCCGAGATCATGATTCCTCTCACAGGCGAAGTTAAGGAACTCAAATATGTTAAAGACGTTGTTGTTAAGGTTGCAGACGAGCTTATTGCCCAGTCCGGAACAGACCTTAAATATCTCGTTGGCACCATGATCGAGATCCCCCGCGCAGCTCTCACTGCAGACGAGATGGCAACCGAGGCAGAGTTCTTCTCCTTCGGCACCAACGACCTGACCCAGATGACCTTCGGCTTCAGCCGCGACGACGCAGGCAAGTTCCTCTCCTCCTACTACGACAAGAAGATCTATGAAAACGATCCCTTTGCCCGCGTAGACCAGAAGGGTGTTGGCAAGCTTGTTGACATGGCCTGCAAGCTGGGTCGCGCAGCCAGACCGGAAATTCATCTCGGCGTTTGCGGCGAGCACGGCGGAGACCCCTCCTCTGTTGAGTTCTTCCACAAGGTTGGGCTTGACTATGTCTCCTGCAGCCCCTTCCGCGTTCCCATTGCCCGCCTTGCAGCCGCCCAGGCAGCTCTTAAAGACTGATTATTCAAACAACAATATTGCTGCGCCTGATTATTCAGGCGCAGTTTCATATAAGTTGCGGGAAAAAGCTGCCGGATTTAATGAGTTAAAAAGTGATTGACGCAAAGCTGAATATGGCTTAAAATTAAGAGGAAAATAATTATGCAGCGCTCTGAGAACATGTTGCAGCTGCGGGAAGGACTTTTATGAAAAACACAGCACAAGACATTATGAAGCTCATCGAGGAGAAGGGCATTAAAATGGTTGACTTCAAGATGGTTGACATTAACGGGCAGTTCCGCCATGTGACCATCCCTGCCTGCCATTTCAATGAAGACACAATGATTAACGGCATTGGCTTCGATGCTTCAAACTACGGCTATGCAGTTGTTGAAAAGAGCGACATGGTCTTCATCCCTGACCTTGACACTGCCTACATCGATCCCTTCTGCCAGGTTCCCACCCTCTCCATGACGGGCGATGCCATGATAATTGGCTATCCGGAGAACAGGCCCCTTGGGCAATATCCCCGCAACATTGTTAAGGCTGCTGTTAACTACATGCAGGGCTCCGGCATTGCAGACACAATGCTTATCCTGCCGGAATTTGAGTTCTATCTCTTTGACGAGGTCAACTGGTCTGTCAGGACCAATAACATGGGCGTGAGCCTCGACATGGAAAACTCCTATTGGGACAGTGATGTTAACTGCAAGGGGACCGTTGTTCCCCACCAGAAGGCATATCACATTGCAAAGCCCTTTGACAGCAGCTACGAATGCCGCAGCGCCATGTGCCTCAGGATGGAAGAGGCGGGCATAAATGTTAAATATCATCATCCGGAGGTTGGGGCTTCCGGGCAGTTTGAGATTGAGCCTTTGCTGGGCGAGGTCACCAAAATGGCAGACGCCACCATGATGATTAAATATATAATCAGAAACACCGCCCTTGAATTCGGCAAAACCGCAACCTTCATGCCCAAGCCCATCCAGGGAGAGGCCGGCAGCGGCATGCATGTTCACATGCTGCTCCTGAAGGAGGGGGAACCCGTCTTTTCAGACGACGAGGGCTACAGCCACCTGAGCAAAGAGGCTCACTGGTTCATGGGCGGCCTTCTGAAGCACATCTCCTCCCTCTGCGCCATAACCAACCCCAGCACCAACTCCTTTAAGAGACTTATCCCCGGCTTTGAAGCCCCTGTCACAGTTGGCTATGCCACCTCCAACCGCAGCGCGGTAATCCGCATTCCGGCATATGCAAAGTCTCCGAAGCTCCGCCGCTTTGAGCTTAGAAACCCGGATGCAACCTGCAATCCCTATTTCTGCTATGCCGCAATTCTCATGGCCGGCCTTGACGGCATTAAAAACCGGATCGATCCCCATGAAAACGGCTGGGGCCCCTACGACATGAATCTCTACAGCCTTTCCGCCGAGGAGAAGGCAAAGCTTCACCAGCTGCCCACCTCTCTTGACCAGGCTTTGGACGCTCTTGAGGCAGACCATGCCTATCTCACGGAGGGCGGAGTGTTCCCCGAAGAGCTTCTCAGGAATTTCATTTCCTCCAAGCGCAAGGAATGCGCCGAAATGGCAAAAATCCCCACCCCCGCCGAGTTTGACAGATATTATAATCTCTGATAACTGAATAAAAATTCACCGGGAGCCGCTTATGCGGCTCCTTATTTGTTATTTATGCATAAAAACCCGTATATAAAGCCGTGTAAAAATTGTCTGCGGCAACAGTTTACTTTTCTGAATATTGGTGTATAATTATGCACATAAATTAAAAGATTATGCAGTGTATATGCATAACGACTGGAGGAAATCATGAAAAAATTAATCTGTTTATTACTCAGCTCTCTGTTGATCCTGGCCTGCTTCTGCGGCTGCGGAAGCAAGAACGCTGAGGCGGCAGTTTCTGCGGCAGAGGTTGTTCTTCCGGAGTGGACGGAAAATCTTTCAGATGCCGGCAAGGCTGCTGTTTCGGAGATTGTTGCAAAGGGCAAGCTGGTTATGGGCACCTCTGCAGACTATGCCCCATTTGAGTTCCACACAAAGCTTGACGGGGCAGACACAATAGTCGGCTACGACGTGAGCTGGGGCCAGTACCTTGCGGATTCCTTCGGCGTTGAGCTTGAAATTGTTGACATGAGCTTTGACAATCTGCTCATTTCAGTTGGCAAGGGAGATTTCGACGTTGTTCTTGCCTCCATGAGCGAGACCCCTGAGAGGGCCCAGGCGGCAGACTTCAGCGTTCCCTATCACGGCGGAGACGCAGTCAAAAAGGTTATTGTTATCCGCAGCGAATCCCTTGATAACTATCCTGACCTTGCAAGCTTTGCAGGAGTTAAGGTTGCTGCTCAGTCCGGCTCAACCCTGGTTCCCGCTGCAAACGAAATTGCAGGAGAGGAAAATGTTATCCTCCTCACAAAGCTTCAGGATGCCATCTCTGAGCTTAAGGCCGGGAAGATTGAAGCCGTCTTCTGCGACGGAGACGTGGGCTTTGGCTACGAAGAGAACAACGACGATCTCATCTGCCTTGACTATAACATCCCTGTTGAAGAAGAGGGAGCAAGCGTTGTGATGAAGAAGGGGAGCGACGGGCTCAAGGAGGCCATTGACTACCTTATCGGCCTCATCAACAGCGAGCAGAAGGATACCTGGATGAACGAAGCTCAGATTCTTGCTGGAAATATTGAGGAGTAAGCTTGAACATTATTCAGATTTTCTTAAATTACTGGGACTATTTCCTCCGTGGAACAAGGACCACAATTGTAATTTCTCTTGTAACTGTTTTCTTCGGCTTCCTTTTCGGCTGCATAATTGCACTGATGAGGCTTTCAAAGGTGAAGGTTCTCAACGGCTTTGCAAAGCTCTACATAACCGTTCTGAGAGGAACGCCCCTGCTTGTTCAGCTCTACATTGTTTATTACCAGCTTGATTTCATTCCCTATCCCCAGGGCTCCATTCTGGGGATAGCCCTTGACAGGGCGCTGCCCTGCGCCATAGCCCTTTCTCTCAACTCGGCTTCCTATGTTGCAGAGGTTATACGCTCCGGCATTCAGGCAGTTGACATTGGTCAGACCGAGGCTGCCCGCTCCATTGGAATGACAGGCTCCCAGACCATGCTTCACGTTGTTTTGCCCCAGGCCATCAAGAATATTCTCCCCGCAATCGGCAACGAGTTCATAACCATGATCAAGGAAACCTCAATAATCCAATATCTTGGAATAGGTGACCTTATGTATAACAACGGAATTGTTGTGACAGCAACCTATAATCCTTTGCCCTGCTACTACATTTCAGCCGTAATCTATCTGGCTCTTAACATTATTATGGGCAAGGGTGTGGATGTTTTTGAGAGGAGGCTTAAACGCAGTGACAGATGAAGTTCTGATTGAGACCAAGGGGCTGCGAAAGAGCTTCGGAGACCACGAGGTCCTCAAGGGGATTGATGTGAGCATAAAAAAGGGAGAGGTCGTTGTTGTGATCGGTCCCTCCGGCAGCGGAAAGAGCACCTTCCTTCGCTGCCTCAACCTTCTGGAGACTCCCAGCGGCGGAGACATTGTTTTTGAAGGCCAGAGCCTTACGGGCAAAGGCGTTAACATCAATAAGCTGAGAGAAAAAATCGGCATTATATTTCAGCAGTTCAATCTTTTCAACAACCTGACTGTTCTTGAGAACATCACCATAGGCCCGAAGCTGGTGAGCAAAAAGAGCGAAGAGGAAGCGAACGCAGAGGCTTTGGAGCTTTTGAAGAGAGTTGGTCTTGAGGACAAGGCCGAGGTTTATCCCTCAACTCTCTCCGGGGGGCAGAAGCAGAGAATTGCAATTGTGAGAGCACTGGCCATGCACCCGGATGTTATGCTTTTTGACGAGCCCACCTCCGCTCTTGACCCTGAGATGGTCGGAGAGGTGCTTCAGGTTATGAAGGACCTGGCAGAGGCGGGGAGCACCATGATAGTCGTTACCCACGAAATGGGCTTTGCCCAGAAGGTTGGAACAAGAATACTCTTCATGGACGAGGGGAAAATTCTTGAGGAGGGCAATCCTAATGAGTTCTTCTCCAATCCTCAGAATCCGAGAAGCAAGGACTTCCTTTCAAAGGTTCTTAACACCATCTGAAAATTATAACTTATTTTAAGGAGAAATATCATGCTTAATTCATATGAGCCCTCATTCATCTACCTCCAGGAAGAGGATGCAATAAAAGCCGGCGCAACCGACATGAAGATGACCATTGAAGCCTGCGAAAAGGTTCACAAGCTCATGGCGGAAAATCAGATTTTCAATCCCCCCAAATCTCACATCGGCCTCCCTCTCGGCTGCAGCGCAACAGGCTGGGAATCCTTCTTCAATTCAATGCCCTGCTTTGTTGGGGGAGATGTTAACGTTGCGGGCATGAAATGGGCTGCGGAGGCAAGGAAGAATGCCACAGTTCCCGGCATCCCTGTCGGAAACGACGTCACCATTTTAAGCGACCCTAACACAGTCCTGCCCTTCTGCATTCTCAATGCAACCCTGATAACCGCCATGCGCACCGGCGCAACTGCAGGGCTTTTTGCCAAACACACCGCTCCTTCAAATTATGAAACCGTGACCTCCATTGGCTGCGGAGTTGTCGGCCAGACAACGGTTATGGCAATTGCGGAATGCCTCCCCAACACAAAGAAGCTCTATGTTTCAGACCTTGACATGGCAAAGGCTCAGGCCACCGTTGAAACATATCAGGAGAAATACCCCTGGATGGAAATGATTGCAACCGACGATCCTAAGGCCGCCGCCGCGGAATCTCAGGTCATCATCACCCAGACAACCTCTAAAAAGGAATTTGTTGACGATTCCTGGGTGAAGCCCAACACCGCCCTTGTTCAGGTTGGGGCCCAGGAAATTGAAAAGTCTGTTGTTCTAAAGAGCGATGTTATTGTTGTTGACTACTGGGACCAGATGGTTGTTTTCTCCGGCAGGCCCACAACCGCTCTGTTCAATGAGGGCAAGCTGAAGAAGGAGGATACCTGGGATCTTACCGATGTTATCCTTGACCCCTCAAAGGGCAGGCAGAACGACGGGCAGTTCACCTTCTGCTCCGCAGTCGGTCTCGGCTCTCTCGACATTATGATTGCCTATAAGATCTATCTCAGGGCCCTTGAAGAGGGCATAGGCCAGAAGCTGAAGATGTTTGACAAGGCTCTCTGGGAATAAAGGTGACAGGTTACAGGTGACAGGTGACAGGTTACAGGTGACAGAATCGAATTCCGGTGATATAATATCACCGGGATTTTTATTCGGAGGTGAAGGCTTTGAGAAAGAGACTTTTTGAAATTATTGAGGTTGCCAACGGGCACGACAGGCTGAGCAGGATTTATGACCTGTTTATGATTTTCATAATAATTCTGAGTCTTGTTCCCTTAATGTTCTTTGAAGAAACGAAATTTCTTTATGCAATAGACAAGGTCTGCGTTATAATTTTCATTGTGGATTATATTCTCAGAATTTCCACGGCAGACTATAAGCTGAAAAAGGGAGCCCTTTCCTTTGTGATTTACCCTTTCACGCCGGCTGCCATTATTGACATTTTGGCAATTCTCCCTTCTTTCAACATTTTAGCCCAGGGCTTCCGGATTTTCAAACTTTTCCGCATGCTTCGGAGCTTAAGGGTTTTGCGGGCATTAAAAATATTTCGCTACTCAAAAAGCCTGACGATTATTCTCAATGTTGTGAAAACCCAGAAGAAGCCCCTCATCACGGTGGCTGTTCTTTCCCTGGGTTATGTTGTTTTGATTGCGTTGATCATGTTCAATGTGGAACCTGAAACCTTTGACTGCGATTTTTTCACTGCCATATATTGGGCAACGGTTTCTCTCACAACAATGGGATATGGAGATTTTTATCCCGTTTCGGAGCTGGGCAGATTTCTTACAATTATTTCCTCCCTTGCAGGAGTTGCCGTTGTGGCCCTCCCCTCGGGCATTATAACAGCCGGATATATGGATGAGCTGCAGTCCAGAAGAGAAACAGAGGACAATAAAAATGAAAATCCTTGAGCTTTTTGACCTTGAGCATACCCTTGCAGCTAAATATCTTGAGAAATTCGAATTTCCCTGGGAGCTGCTGGGGGATATTGAGGAAATAATCCTCGAAATCGGCCAAAGTCTTCCGGAGGAGGAGTTTGAAAGATCAGGGGACTCCGTCTGGATCGCCCGGGATGCGGAAATTTCTCCCGGCTGCTTCATCTCCGGCCCCTGCATAATCGGCCGCAAAAGCCAGCTTAAGCCCGGGGCCTATGTCAGAGACGGGGTCCTTGTTGGCAGCGGCTGCGTTGTGGGCAACTCAACGGAGGTTAAGAATTCTCTTCTTTTCGACGGAGTCCAGCTGCCCCACTATAATTATGTCGGCGATTCCATTTTGGGCCACATGGCTCATCTCGGAGCCGGGGCGGTCACCAGCAATTTCAGAGCAGACCACGGGCAGATTATAATCAGAGCAGGGGAGGAGAGCTTTGAAACCGGCCGGGATAAGCTTGGCGCAATGGTTGGGGATTTTGCCGAAATAGGCTGCAATGCGGTTTTGAACCCGGGCTCAATAATCGGCAGAAATTCCGTTGTATACCCCGTCTCCTGCTTCAGGGGCGTGCTTCCTGAAAATTCAATTTATAAAACCGGCGGAATTGTTGTTAAAAAAAGGCAGGAATGAGTTGTTGAATTTTATATAGTTATATGCTAAAATAGAACATCATTTAACAAATAATTTCTATAAAGGAGAAATATCATGGCAGAAATCATTAAATGCAAAGACTGCGCAGCTCTGAAGGATTGGGCTCTGAAGGAAAATGTTTGCGCCTTCTGCGGAATTGCCAACAGAACCGTCAAGGCGGAAGACAGCTGCAGCAAAGCAGAAAAGAGGAAGTAATTTTTCATGAAGTCTTATGCGGAATTCAGCCGCGAAGAACTTATAACTGAGAAAGAAGCGCTTTTAAAGTCTTTTTCAGACTTGAAAGCGCTTAATCTTGCACTTGATATGACAAGGGGCAAGCCGTCTTCGGCTCAGCTTGAAATGTCTTCGCACATGTTTGACGATTTGAGCAAAGAGGGCTTCAAATCCCTCGAAGGGAAGGACTGCCGCAACTACGGTGCCCTTGAAGGGCTTAAAGAGGCCAGGGAGCTTTTTGCCGAAATTTTAGGAATTGACGAGAGCATGATTCAGCTCGGCAATTCCTCGTCCCTCACCCAGATGTTTGACACACTGATGAGAGCAATGGTTTTCGGAGAGCTAAATTCCGAAAAGCCCTGGGGCCTGATTGAGGGGAGAAAATGGCTCTGCCCCGCCCCCGGGTACGACAGGCACTTCAGAATAACGGAAAAGCTGGGCTTTGAACTTATTGCCGTTCCCATGAAGGCAGACGGCCCCGACATGGACATTGTTGAGCAGCTTGCCGCAGGAGACGGGAAAATTCTCGGCATGTGGTGCAACCCGGTTTATTCAAACCCCGACGGAATTGTTTATTCCGAAGAGGTTTGCCGGAGAATTGCCTCAATGAAGACAGCTGCGAAGGACTTCAGAGTTTATTGGGACAATGCCTATGTTGTTCACCATCTCTATGAAGAAGAGCTTGGCTGCCCGGAGATTTTCTCCCTTGCAAAGGAATTCGGCAATGAGCTGAGATTCTATGAATTTGCCTCCACCTCGAAGATAAGCTTTGCAGGCTCCGGTCTTTCCTGCATGGCCATGTGCAGCGAAAATCTTGCCTATGCAAAAAAGATTCTGGGAGCCCAGTCAATCTGCACTAACCTGGTTAATCAGCTTGTTCACACAAGAGCCTTTAAAAACAAGGCAGAGCTTTGCCGGAGGATGAAGCAGCATGCGGAAATTCTCCGGCCCAAATTCCTTAAGGTTGATGAAATTCTCAAAAGAGAGCTGGAGGGAACGGGGGCTGCCCGCTGGACAGAGCCTAAGGGCGGATATTTCATCAGCGCCTATGTCATGCCCGGAACGGCGAAAAGAGTTGTTGCCCTGTGTAAAGAGCTGGGCGTTGCACTGACTCCTGCCGGCGCCAGCTACCCCTATGGAAAAGACCCGGAAGACAGCAATATAAGGCTTGCTCCCTCAATGCCCGACCTTGACTCCATTGAAAAGGCAACTGAGGTCTTTGCTCTGTGCGTTAAGCTTGCTGCGGTTGAAAAGCTCTGTGAAGATTAAAAATTTAATTTTAAAAATTTTATTATCTGTTTTTGCAACCCTTCTGTGCGTTGTCATTGTTTTGCTGGGAGTTGTCTGGGTTTTTGAAAAGGGCCCGTCCCCAACTCTCACGGCTGCCTTCTGCAAAAGCGTGAGGGAGACAAGCGCAATCCGCTGGCTTTCGGAAATCTTCCTCAGCGAGGAGGAGGTTGCCCAATATAAAAGCGTCAGCACCGAGCTGCTGGAGAGCGAGCAGACCAACACCTCCCTCATTGAGCTTGACTCTGCCGCTTCCCAATCAGGCCCTGCCCTTGAGCTTGTTGACATTTCTGCCGGAACCTGCAAGGGCAAGCTGCTCATTGTTAAAAACCCGAAGAGCGTTATTCTGGGCACCTCCGAGGAATTTGCCTATCAGCCCGGCCTTCAGCTCACGGAGCTTGTTTCGAAATACGGGGGAATTGCGGGAATCAATGCCGGCGGCTTTAACGACAATAACGGAACCGGAGACGGGGGAACCCCCCAGGGCCTTGTTATAAGCGGGGGAGAAATCCTCTGGGGCAGCCCGGGCAACAGCTATAATGTTGTTGGCCTTGACGGAAGCGGAATTCTCCATGTCGGCCTTATGACAGGCCAGGAGGCAGTTGACGCAGGGATTATCTGGGCAGTGAGCTTCAAGACCCACGACGGGCTTGCCTCCGCCCTCATCATTAACGGTGAGGTGCAGGAGCAGAACCTGGGCAGCGGAGTTAACCCCAGAACCGCCATAGGTCAGCGTTCAGACGGAGCCCTGCTCCTTCTTGTTCTCGACGGGAGAAGCATCAACACATTGGGAGCCACAATGGATGATGTGGTTAACATAATGCTGGAATACGGAGCCGTGAACGCCGGAAATCTTGACGGCGGCTCCTCCTCGGTTATGGTTTATGAAGGGGAGATAATTAACAACTGCGCCTCCGTTACCGGCCCCCGGCAGATTCCCACTGCCTTTGTGGTTTTGGAAGAGGGTGATTGATTTGAAAAAGAAAAAATTCACCTTCAAAAAAATTCTTCTCCTCTGGTGCGCCTTCATTCTTTTTGCCGGCTTCATAGGCTGCCTGATTTTCTATAAATACTGCGGAATATATGAAAAAAGCAGACCTGAGCCCATAATGGAGGAGCTGCTTGAGAGCATGACCGCTGAAGATTTCATTGAAAGCGCAAAGTGCAGCTGCAGCTTTGAAACAGGCCCCTTCGAAAACCCCCTTGATATATACTCAGGCTACATTGAAAAAAGCAGCCTTGAGGGAAAGCTGAGCTACAGAAAGGAAATAACCCAGTCCGATTCCGAAAGGGTTGTCTACAGCGTTAACTGCGGCAGCGCAAAGCTTGCAAGAGTCACTCTCTGTTCAGACGGGAATGATTATGCCTTTTCAAGGCACGGCTGGAAGCTTGAAAGCATTTCTGCCCCCGACTTATCCTCCGTTTTAGGCAGCGCTGAGGCCTTTGTTTTTGCCCCGGCGGGAGAAAGGGTTTTTGTTGAGGGAATTGAGCTTGGCGCCGAATATTCCGCAGGCTTTTCTGAGGCGGATTTCCCCCGGATTAACAGCTATGAAACTGCCTCCCGGCTTTCAGAGCTTTTCTGCGAATATTCCCTTGGCCTGACCTACGGCAACCTGAGCGTGACCGACGGAGAGGGTAACGTTGCGGAGAGCTTCGGCACGGAGTCCGGGATTGCCTATGTAATCCTGCCGGAGAGCAGCTTCACCGTTAAAATCACCGCCCCTGCCGATGCAAAGGTTTTCGTTAACTCGGTTGAAATTCCCTCCTCTGAGGCAAAAATTTCCCGGGGCGCCCTTGAGGGGCTTGAGGACTATGTTCCCTCCGGCCACGAAACTGCGGAATACAACATTTCCGACTTGCTTGCAGAGCCCCGGATAACAGCGGTTTCGGCCGACGGCTCTGTTCTTGAGCCGGTTTATGCAGGGGCAAGCAGATATTCCTTTATGGAGGCAAATGACGAGGCCACCGAGGAAGAGCTGGGGCATTATGCCGAGGAATTCTTCTCAAGATATATGAAATATTCCTCAGCCGCCTTTGCCTATGAGTCCCAGGGCTCCCTCCTTAACAGGACTCTTCGCCACAGCAGCCTCTATGACTACATTTTAAATTCCGCAGATGCCATGTATTGGGCCTCAAGCACGGAAACGGAATATGATTCCCTGAGCTTCGGAAACTTCAAAATGCTTTCAGACAGCTGCTTTGTCTGCTCCGTCAGCTACAGGGCAAAAATGACTGCCCAGAAGTGGGCAGGCAGTGAGGAATATTATCTTTCCAACAGCTATGAGCTTGTGTTTGTTAAAACAGCGGAATCGGAAATCTGGCTCTGCGCCGCAATGAACGCAATTTCGGAATAAATTAAAACCTCCCCTTCGGGAGGCTTTAATTTTACCATTCCGGATATTTGGGATAGGATTCTCCGATGAGGACATAGCCCTCGGGATAGTAATCCGGGTCGTTCCAATAATAGGAGAGGGCAGAGGAATAATGATTGTAGCCCATTTCGTCAAAAAGCTGGTCATAACGGGGCTGCCTTATCGGGTCTGTGATCCAGCGCCAGTCTGAAAGGTCTGAATCGGCGGCTTCAGTGTTAATGTCGCAATCAGGGAAGGCGGATTTCAGGGCTGCAAGGGACTCATCGTCAATCTTTGTGTAGATGCCTATTCTGATTCTCTCCGGGGAATCCAGATTTAAAAGGGCATCCCAGCCGGTCACTTCCCCCAAATTGCAGAGGTTAAGGTGTTTCAAAGAGGTGCAGGAGGCGAGAGGGGAAAGGTCTTGGCAGGAGCTGTCGTTAATTTCAAGGTAGTCAAGCTTGGTGCAGGCGGAAATGGGGGAGAGATCAACCCAGGGATTAATGCTTATTATGCAGGCATAAAGCTCCGGCATGTAGGCAAGGAAGGAAACATCGGTAATCTCATTGTGGCCAATGTCAAGATATTTAACCTTCGTGCAATATTTGAGAACTTCAAGGTCGTTCCCGCTGAGAACCTCAAGATCAGGGTTGGAGGCAAGAATTCTTTCGCAGTCTGTCCTGACGGAGTAGTTTTCTCCGAACCAGATGCGCCACTCAACCTCCGCCTCGGGATATTCGCTGCGGATCCGCTCCATCACCGAATTGTCAACGCCGCAAAAGTCCATGTCGAGATAGCTGAGGCTGCGGAGGCATTTTAAAACCCCTTCAAGCTTCTTGCCGTTGTCATCCATCTGAAGATGATTAAGGTCTAAATAATCGTCGTCCAGGGAGATTTCTCTGCCGAAAACATTAAAAACATAGTCAAATTTAATCTGAGGATAGTTTTCAATGAGATAGTAAACGTCCTCCGGGGTGAGGGAGCTTTCCTCAGGGTCCTCATTGCCGAGGTTAACATAATTCAAATTCGGCATCGAGTCCAAAATCCGGCAGAATTCTTCAAGATCCTGGGAAAGAAGGCCGGGAACGCTCATGTGGGTTGCGTCCTCCTTCACGGTTCTGCCGTTGGGCAGCTCAAAACGCTGAAGCTCCTCTTCGGGAGGAGGGGTGAGCAGCTCCTTTGCTTCCGCTTCGGTTTCCGTGCTGCCGCAGGCGGAAAGAAAAACTGCCGAGAGAGAAATTATTATTAATGATTTGTTTAAGAATTTTTTCAACATGGGGTTTATTATAAACGAGTAATAATATCAAGTCAAATATTAAATTTAGTGTTGACATAATTTGATTGATAAGTTACAATAAAGTAACAAATCTTCTGAAAGAAGGTATTTTATTATGATTTGCAAATTCTGCGGCAGCACCCTTGAGGACGACGAGCTTGAATGCCCCTACTGCGGGCACAAAACCGGAGTTGCCCCCAAGGCCCAGGACTTTTTTGAAGATGATGCCCCTGTAACAAGCAATGCAAGGGTTGAAAGGCCCGCTGAAGACTTTGAAGAGGACTACGAAGAAGAATATGAAGAGCCGGCAAAGGGGAAGAAGAAGGCTTCTCTTCCCAAGCTCTCCTTGCCCACTGTTTCCTCTCCGAAGAGCATAGGCAATTTCCCCGTTGTTGTGATTTCGGCCCTCTGCGCCCTTTTCTCCCTCATCTGCCTTGTGAGCGTTTCCGGGGCCAAGAAGCAGCTTGAAGAAATGGAAGAAACCGTTCTGACCCAGCTATACCAAATCCAGTCTAATCAGAGCGGCATTTCCTCCGGCATAAACGCCCTTTCCGGAGATGTTTCCTCCGTGAGCAACAGCATAAGCGAGAGCAACAACTCCAAAAACATCACCATAACCCAGCAGCCCACCTCTGAAACCACCTATCTCGGCAGAGGGGGAGACGAAGATGTTAACCAGAATGTGGCCATTTTCAGAGCTGCTGCCTCCGGAATGATAAAAAGCGTTGACTGGCAGATTAAGGTTGGAGACGATTGGGTCACCCTGACCTGGGACGAGTCCTCCAATAACACAACCTACGGTCTCCATGTCTACACTGCTATTGGCTCCACCGAGGCAAGCACCGAGCTTTGCGCCCACGGAGTTAATCAGAACGCCTATGCAACCTACCGCTGCGTCTTCACAGACAGCTACGGAACCAAGTCAACAGACCCTGTAACCCTCACGGAAAGAGCTGCTTGACTTTGAAGGAATTTTGTATTATTATTCCCTCAAAGCGTTGAAGGGAATTAAGGCAGAATTCTTCAGCAAAGAGAGCCGCTGTCTGGTGTGAAGCGGTGTGAGGTTTTTGCCGTGCCCTCCCTGAGCAGGGCTGCGAAAGCTCAAAGGCAATTAAGCAGCTCCGGGTCCGCCCGTTAAAGCGGAGAGTCCTTTTGAAGGAGTCAGAGGCTCGCGCCGTGAGGCCCGGGCAAAGTAAGGTGGTAACACGGAATTTTCCGTCCTTATGCAAACTGCATAGGGGCGGTTTTTTTGCTCCTGTGCGAAAAACGGAGGGAAAGAAAATGAAAGAAATCGCAAAAAGTCAGAGACTTGAAAATGTCCGCTATGAGGTGAGAGGTCCTTTGGAGCTGGAGGCCGCCGCAATGGAAAAGGCAGGGGAAAAGGTCTGCAAGCTGAACATCGGTAATCCCGCCCTTTTCGGGCTTGTGCCCGGAGAGGAGACTCTCCGGAATTTCAGCGGCTGCGCCCCGTCGGCTCTTGCCTATTCGGAATACAGGGGAACAGAAGCCGCAAGGGAGGCAATTCTGAAATATTCCCTGAAGAAAAAGCTGCCCAATGTTAAAGAGGAAAACATTTTCACGGGCAACGGAGTGAGCGAGCTGATTGAAATTGCCCTTGATGCTCTCCTCAACCCGGGAGACGAGGTCCTTGTGCCCTCGCCTGACTATCCTTTGTGGACTGCTTCCGTCACCTTTGCCGGAGGAAGGGCGGTTCACTATCTGTGCGACGAAGGCTCAGACTGGTATCCTGACCTTCAGGATATGGAAGAGAAAATCACTGCAAGAACAAAGGCAATAGTAATCATCAACCCCAATAACCCCACAGGGGCAAACTACCCGGAGGAAATTCTCCTGGGCATTGCCGAAATTGCCCGGCGCCACAATCTTATTATTTTTTCAGACGAAATTTATGACCGTCTCCTCTTTGAGGAGGAGCACACCTCCATTGCAGCCCTTGCGCCTGATGTGCTCTGCGTCACAATGAACGGCCTTTCAAAGTCCCACATGCTCTGCGGCTACAGAGTGGGCTGGATGGTCTTCTCCGGGGCTGTTGAGGGGGCAGGGAGCTATATTGAGGGAATAAACATGCTCTGCTCCATGAGACTCTGTTCAAATGTTCCGGGGCAGGCTGTTATTGCACCCTGCCTTGAGGGAAGGGGAAGGGTTGAGGAATATTTCCTTGAAGGGGGAAGAATTCGCAGCCAGGTGAGCAGAGCCTGCAGCCTTCTTAACGAAATTCCCGGCCTCAGCTGCCAAATGGCAAAGGCGGCCTTCTATCTTTTTCCGAAAATTGACAGCTCGGTATACAAAATCAAGGATGACAGGGAGTTTGCCGTAAACCTCCTTCGGGACAGGAAAATTCTCATTGTGCCGGGCAGCGGCTTTAACTGGCAGGCCCCTGACCATTTCAGAATTGTCTGCCTGCCGGAGGAAGAAATCCTCGCCTCCGCAATTGAAGCCATAGGCGAACATCTGAAAAATTACAGATAAAAAATCCCGCCCCATAAAGGCGGGAAGTTTTTGCCCAAAATTCAAAGAAGTCTGCTGTAATCTCTTTTGGCGTATAGAATGCGCCTGATTTGAACAACATTAGCGCTCACAACATAAAACACAAGATAATTTTCAACAATGAGATAGCGGTAGCCCTTTGCGGCAAGGAGCAGATCCCTGGGTTTTGGGTTCCTTTCCGGGAAGACCGACAGGGATTCAATTTCGTTAACAAGTTTATCGTAGTATTTTATTGCTGCCTCAGAGGATAAGGTGTTAAGGTAGTTAACAATGTCTTCCAGGTCCTGCATGGCAGTTGGAAAAATCTTGATCTCAAAATGCTCCATGAAGCTTTTCCCGAAGCATTCCGGCAAATGCCGAAAAGTCCTGCCCTTCAGCGCCGGCAGCAATTTCCTGTTCAGCCACGGCCAGCCTTCCGTAAATTTCCAATAAGGCAGTTTGGCGTTCGTATTCTTCAATGTTTAAAACAACCATATCTCCGCTACCGTTTCTTGTTATGAAAACAGGTTCCCTTGTCTGCCGGCAAAAATCTGATATGTCGTTTGCGCTGTTTCTTAAATCCGAAATCGGACGAATGCTTGGCATTTAAATCACCTCGGCATTATAATAGCAAAATATTGAGCATAAAGCAACATATATTTTGCTC
>R03__coassemble_486_pt1 | contig 22550 bp, 23 predicted proteins | sample R03__metabat2_low_PE_030 | metagenome-assembled genome bin R03
GCTGCGGAGGACGGCTTCTCCTTCCGCTCCGGGCATGTGACTGCTGGTGCGGCAGGCTGCACCGCCTTCTGTCTTCTTAAAGGCAAAAAGCTATATCTCCCCTGCGGAATCTGGGTTTTGCTCATGATGATTGCCAGAAACTACCTCATGGTGCACTATCCTTCGGATGTGCTCTTCGGACTTATAATAGGCGTGGGCTCGGGCTTTGCAGCCTGGTATATAACAAAGCTCATTTTCACTGCCCTTGAAAGCCTTAAGGATAAAAAATGGGCAGAGCTCTGCCTTGAATGGAACCCGCCCGATTTCAAGGGAATTCCTTCAAAGCTTCATCTTCTGGGGGAGGAGCCCAACTTTTTCGACATTGAGCTTGGGCAGACCGAGCTTAAAAAGCCGGAAACAAAAAGCATTAAAATGCCCAAAATTCCCCAAATGCCAAAAATGTCAAAAATGCCCGGCTCAACCTATGTCGGAAAGCATGAAAGGCATTAATTATCAAAATTGATAATATATTAACAAAGAATTTGAATAATTTCTTAACAGCGTCCCGGCGTTTTTCCTCTTGAGAAAAATGCCGGGATGTAGTATTATATTGAAGTTAGAGTATTTTTACTTTAAATCAATAAGGAGGTGGAAGTGAACATGTCCTTTGAAGCTGTAACAAACATAGCTCAGGCTGAAGAGGCGGCAAAAGCTGCGGTTGCATATGCGCAGACAAAGGCCAGGCAGATGGTTCTTGACGCGGAATCATCAGGCAGGGCCCAGATCGAAAAGGCTCTTGAAAGAGCCGAAAGCGAGCTGGCAGAGCTTGCCGTTAAAACCGAGGAAAAAAGCAGCGAAGCGCTGAAGGGTTTCGAATCCGAAATCAAGGCGCAGAAGCAGGCTCTTCGGGAAAAGGCCGAGGCTAAGCTTGAAGAAGCTGCAACTCTGGTTGTGGAAAGGATAGTGAACGGCTGAGATGGCAATTGTAAAAATGAAGCGTCTGACGCTTGCGGTCATCCGGTCTGAAAAGCAGAATCTGCTGAAAGCGCTCATCAAAAAAGGCTGCGTCGAGTTCTCGGAAACAGACGTGAAGGGGACGGAGGTTGAAAGGCTCGTAAAGGCCGAGGAGTCCTCCCTTTCCTCACTGAAGGCAAAGCACGGCTCCCTTCTCCACGCTGTCTCCCTGTTAGACAGGTATGTTCCCGAGAAAAAGCCCCTGCTCTCGGCCAAGCCGGAGCTGGAAAGCGGAGAATTCCTTCAGGAGGAAGGGCTTGAAAAGGCTCTTGAGGAGGCGCAGAAAATTGAAGCTCTGGACGACAGAATCAAAAAGCTCTCCGCAGAGGAAAGCAGGATTAAGGCCGTTCAGGAATCTCTCAAGCCCTGGCTCGACTATTCCGAGCCCCTTGAGAAGGACGGCACGGAGTATGCAGCAATTCTTTTGGGCTCAGTTCCGGCATCCGTTGAGCTTCAGAGCGTGAGCGCAGGGCTTGAAGAGGCCAGCGATGAGGCGGAGCTGTTTGAAATCAGCAGAGACAAGGCCTGGCAATATGTCCTTGTTATCTGCGCAAGGAGCGAGCTTTCAAAGGTTCAGGAAAGCCTGAGAAGCTCCGGCTTCACGGCAGTTTCCTTCACGGGGCTGACAGGAAGCGCAAGGGAGAACATTCTCGGCTTCGATTCCGAGCTTGAAAAGCTTGCGGAGGAAAAGGAAGGCTGCGCTGCGGCTCTTTCTGAAAAGGGAAGCGAAAGAAGCTCCCTCAAGCTTGCGGCAGACAGGATTTCGGCTCAGATCTCAATGGCTGAGGCCGAGGAAAGACTGATCGGAACAGAGAGCTGCGTTTTCATGCAGGGCTGGATTCCGGAGGAAAATGAGGCGGAGCTTGAAGAAATCTTCAAAAAATACGGCTGCGCCTGGATGACGGAGGAACCGAAGGAGGAGGAATATCCTGAGGTGCCCGTTAAGCTTAAAAACAACAGGGTGACGGACGCGCTCAACATGGTCACCAACATGTATGCGCTTCCGGCCTACGGAACCGTTGACCCGAACCCCCTCATGGCCCCCTTCTTCATTTTGTTCTATGGGCTTATGATGGCGGACATGGGCTATGGAATCATAATGATTGCCGCGGCCCTTGTGGTTCTAAAAAAGATCAAACCCAGAGAGGGGACGCTGAGCTTCTGCCGTCTGCTCCTCTGGTGCGGCATTTCCACATTCATCATGGGCGTGCTGACGGGCTCCTTCTTTGCGGATCTCCCGGTGAGAATTGCTCAGGCAATCAACCCGAACACCAGCTTTGAAGGCCTTTGGCACCTTTTCGACCCAACGAGTGACAGCATATACATCCTCATCGGCTCAATGGCAATAGGCCTTGTTCATCTGAACACGGGCATGATAATTTCCGCAGTGCAGAAATTTAAGAAGGGAGAAATCCTTTCGGCAGTGCTCTATGAATGCGCCCTGTTCATCATGCTCATCGGAGCAGCGCTCTGGGCTCTGGGGAAATTCCTGGGCGCAGGAAGCGAGCAGGCCGGTCTCGTTGTGCTTGCAGTGGGAGCGCTCATGCTGGTTGTGGGCACGATGAAGGAAAAGCAGGGAATTTTCAACAAAATCCTGTCAATCTTCGTTCTTATATACAACGAGGTGACGGGCTGGTTCGGAGATATCCTTTCCTACGCAAGAATAATGGCTCTCATGCTGGCAGGCTCCGTTATAGGGACCGTGTTCAACACAATAGCCTCAATCACACCAAACTTTGTAACCTTCCTGATTATTTTCCTCATAGGCCATGCGCTGAACTTCGGCCTTAACATTTTGGGCTGCTATGTCCACGATTTGAGACTGCAGTGCCTTGAATACTTCGGAAAATTCTATCAGGACGGCGGAATCGCCTTTAAACCCCTTAAGATTAAATCAAAATATTACAACATAATGGAGGAATAAATTATGGAATTCTTAGGTATCAGTTCCGGTCTGGCAATCGGCCTTTTGGGAGCAGGTCTTGCAGCTTGCCTTGCAGGCGCCGGCTCAGGTATTGGAACGGGAACAGCCGGCGCAGCAGGCGCAGGTCTTGTAACTGAAGACCCCAGCAAGTTCGGTAAGGTCATGATCCTTCAGGTTATCCCCGGAACTCAGGGACTTTACGGCCTGGTTGTTTTCTTTGTTGCAATCATGCAGATGGGTCTTCTCTCCGGAGAGGCTGCAAGCCTCAGCTTCGTTGAAGGCTGCAGATATTTTGCAGCATGCCTGCCCATTGGAATAGGCGGCCTGGTAACAGCCATCCATCAGGGAAAGGTTGCAGCAGCTTCAATAAATCTTCTTGCAAAGAACGAAGAGCACTGGTCAAAGGGTATGATCCTCTGCATCACTGTTGAGTTCTATGCAATTCTTTCACTGCTGGCATCCATGATGATGCTTCTCTACATTTAATGCAGGGGCTTAAAGGAAAGCAGGATTGTTTTATGAAAGGCACTGAAAATATAATTGCGCATATCAAGGCTGATGCGCAGGCAAAGGCAGACGGAATTATTGCCGAGGCCGAAAAGCAGTGCGCGCAGATTAAAGCGGATTACGAAAACAGAGCTAACGACGCTTATGCGGAAAAAATCCGCAAGGGCGTTAAAGACAGGGAAGACATAACCGAAAGCCGTGAGCGCATAGCCCATATGGAAGCAAAAAAGGAGCTTCTTTCTCTCAAGCAGGAGATGGTTTCTGCAGGCTTTGAGAAGGCCCGTGAGATGATTCTCAATCTGCCGGAGGAAAAATATCTGGAGTTCCTCACCAACATAACGGTTAAGAGCTCCTCTGCAGGCGATGAGCAGCTTATTCTCAACGCTGCAGACAGGGAAAAGTTCGGCGCTGCGCTGCTTGAAAGAGCAAACGAAGCTCTCAACGGAAAGCTTACTCTTTCAGAGACGGTGGGCGATTTTGACGGCGGCGTTGTTCTTAAGAGGGGAGCAGTTGAGGTTAACAGCACCCTTTCCCTCCTTGTTGAGCTTGCAAGAAACGGTATGGCTGCTGAGCTTGCTGCTGTTCTGTTCGGTTGATCCCCGGCAGAGGAGGAAAGAATTTGTTTAAATCCAACGAAGACTATCTTTGCCTTTCGGCCATGCTGCGCGCCCGGGAGCTCAGAGCTCTCAAAATGGAAAATGCGGAGCGCATGCTGGATGCTGCCGGTTTTGAAGATGCCGCAAAGCTGCTGACTGACCACGGCTATGAAGACATGTCCGCCATGAGCGCAAAGGAAATCGACGCAGCTCTCAATGCAAAAAAATGCGCTGTTTTGAAGGAAATTGAAACCATCTGCCCCGATGCAGAGACCGTTGAATTCTTCAGAATAAAATACGATTGCCACAATGCAAAGCTGATTTTGAAATCAGAGGCAACCGGAACCGATGCATCCGCCCATTTTTCCGGAGCGGGAAGAATCGAGCCTGAAAAGCTTGAGAATTACTATCATGAAGAAAAATACTTCATGCTGCCGGGTAATCTGGGAGAGGCCATGAAAGAAGCGAAGTCGGTTCTTTCAAGAACCGCAAATCCCCAGGCTTCAGACTTTGTGCTGGACAGAGCATATCTCAACGAGCAGCTTGCCCTGGCCGAAGAAAGCGGGAATGAGTTCCTGAAGGGTTATGCAAAAATACTTGTTGACGCAGTGAATCTCAAAAGCGCCGTCAGAACCCTGAAAATGGGCAAGAGCTTTGATTTTCTTGCTTCTGTTCTGGTTGACGGGGGAGAGATTTCCGCCCGCAGAATTGCTTCGGCTTCAGATGAAAACGGAGTTGCCGCCCTTTTTGCCAACACAAAGCTTGAAAAGGCAGCCCAGCTGGGAGCCGCAGCGGTTTCCGGAGCAGGTCTGACAGAGTTTGAAAAAAGCTGCGACAATGCGATTTCTTCCTACCTGGCAGATTCCAGGCTCGTTGCCTTCGGCCCGGAGGTTGTGATAACCTATATTGCAAACCTTGAAAACGAGCTCACGGCTGTCCGCATGATACTCACAGGCCGTCTGGCAGGAGTGAAGAGCGAAGTTATAAGGGAAAGGCTGCGTGATATTTATGCTTAAAATAGCTGTTATCGGAGGAGCTGAAACCGTAATAGGCTTTAAGGCTCTGGGGCTTGATGCATTTGCAGTTTCCTCGGCAGAGGAAGCAAGGCAGACCTTTAAAGGCATAACCGGCGAAGGCACGGAATATGCAATAATCTACATTGAAGAGAACCTCGCGCAGGAGCTTGCGCACGAAATAGACAGATTTAAAGACAGTCCGGTTCCCGCAATCATTCTCATTCCGGGAAGAGACGGCTCCCTCGGTCTCGGCACAGAGGCCCTCAAGGCGGCCGTTGAAAGAGCAGTCGGCACAAATCTGTTAGGAGATTAATTAAGAGGTATAATAAATGGGTATTGTAACAAAAGTTTCAGGTCCCCTTGTGGTGGCTGAGGGCCTTTCGGATGCCAACGTTTCAGACGTTGTGCGCGTAGGTTCCCAGCGGCTCATAGGCGAGATCCTTAATATGACGGGCGACAGTGCATCCATTCAGGTCTACGAGGAAACCTCAGGGCTGGGGCCCGGGGCAACCGTGGAAACAACCGGAATGCCCATGTCTGTTGAGCTCGGCCCCGGCATGCTGGACAATATTTATGACGGAATCCAGCGCCCCCTCCCGGAGATGAGAAGAATTTCCGGAGACTCTATTGCCAGAGGAATTGAAGCTCCGGCACTTGACAGAAACAAAAAATGGGAGTTTGTCCCCGTTGCAAAGCCGGGAGACAGGCTCACGGCAGGAGATGTTCTGGGAACAGTTCAGGAAACCAGCGCCATTCTCCACAAAATCATGGTTCCCTATAAGGTTTCAGGAGAGCTCGTCAGCATTGAAAGCGGCGAATTCACCGTGACCGACACCATAGCCGTCATTAAAGACGACAAGGGTGAAGAGCACGCTCTCACAATGATGCAGCGCTGGCCCGTAAGAATTGCCAGACCCTACACAAAGAAGTATGTCCCCTCCCGTCCCATGAACTCCGGCCAGAGAATTATTGACACCATGTTCCCCATCGCAAAGGGCGGTACAGCGGCAGTTCCCGGTCCCTTCGGCTCAGGAAAAACCGTTGTTCAGCACCAGCTTGCAAAATGGTCTGATGTTGACATTGTCATATACATCGGCTGCGGTGAGCGCGGCAACGAAATGACCGACGTTCTCATGGAGTTCCCCGAGCTGAAGGACCCGAGAAACGGCGAGCCCCTCATGAAGAGAACCGTTCTCATTGCCAACACCTCAGACATGCCCGTTGCAGCCCGCGAAGCCTCCATCTACACGGGAATTACCATTGCGGAATACTTCCGTGACCAGGGCTATGATGTTGCGGTTCTTGCAGACTCCACCTCCCGCTGGGCAGAGGCACTGCGCGAAATGTCAGGCCGTCTGGAAGAGATGCCCGGTGAAGAAGGCTACCCCGCATATCTCGCCTCAAGACTTGCTCAGTTCTATGAAAGAGCCGGCGTTGTTGAATGCCTCGGCGCAGACGACAGACAGGGCAGCGTAACTGCAATAGGCGCTGTTTCACCTCCGGGCGGAGACATTTCAGAGCCTGTTTCCCAGGCAACAATGAGAATTGTTAAGGTGTTCTGGGCTCTCGACTCCTCCCTTGCCTACGCAAGACACTTCCCCGCCATCAACTGGCTCACCTCCTATTCTCTCTATCTTGATACTCTCGCCCCCTGGTACACCGAGCAGTTCGGCGAAAAGTATATGAAGAACAGAGAAAAGGCAATGCACATCCTTCAGGAGGAAAGCGAGCTTCAGGAAATCGTTCGTCTTGTTGGTCAGGATGCCCTCTCTCCGGCAGACAGGCTCACAATGGAAACAGCCAAGATGATCAGAGAAGACTTCCTCCAGCAGAACGCCTTCGTTGATGAAGACGCCTACTCTTCCTACAAAAAGCAGTTCCGTCTGCTTGATATAATTCTCCATTATGATGAGCTCTGTCGCAGCGCTCTTGGCAAGGACGCTGAAATGGAAGGTCTGTTCTCCGTGGCATCCCGCGAAAAAATCGGGCGCGCAAAAATGGCAGATCCCAACGCCTATGAGGATGCATATGATGCAATTGAAGCGGCTTTGGTTCAGGAAATCGAGCAGGTTGTTGCTGAGGGAGGTAACGCATGATTAAAGAGTATAAAACAATAAAAGAAATCGCCAGCCCCCTTATGATCGTTGAGAACGTTGAGGGCGTAACCTATGACGAGCTGGGTGAGCTTGAGCTCCCCAACGGAGAGGTTCGCCGCTGCAAGGTTCTTGAGGTTGAAGGAAACAGAGCGGTTGTTCAGCTTTTCGAAGCAGCTCAGGGCATAAATCTTGCGGAGACCAAGGTCCGCTTTCTGGGTCATCCCCAGCAGCTTGCGGTTTCCGAGGATATGCTGGGCCGTGTTTTCAACGGCATGGGCATGCCCATAGACGGAGGCCCCGAGATTATTCCCGAGGCATATATGGACATAAACGGTCTGCCCATGAACCCGGCAGCCAGAGCATATCCTGCAGAATTCATTCAGACCGGTGTTTCCACGATTGACGGCCTTAACACTCTGGTCCGCGGCCAGAAGCTCCCCATCTTCTCAGGCTCAGGTCTTCCCCATGCGGCGCTGGCAGCTCAGATTGCCCGCCAGGCAAAGGTTCTTGGAGACAATGAGACCTTCGCTGTTGTGTTTGCTGCAATAGGCATCACCTTTGAAGAGAGCGAATACTTCATCAATGAATTCCGCCGCACCGGAGCCATTGAGAGAACGGTTGTTTTCTCAAATCTTGCAAACGACCCTGCTGTTGAGCGCATTGCAACTCCCCGTATGGCTCTCACTGCAGCCGAGTATCTGGCCTTTGAAAAGGGAATGCAGGTTCTCGTCATCCTGACGGACATCACCAACTATGCAGAGGCTCTCCGTGAGGTTTCCGCTGCAAAGAAGGAAGTCCCGGGCCGCCGCGGATATCCCGGCTATCTCTACACCGACCTTGCAACCATGTATGAGCGCGCAGGCCGCCGTCTTGGAAAGAGCGGCTCCATCACCATGATCCCCATCCTCACCATGCCCGAGGACGACAAGACCCACCCCATCCCCGACCTTACCGGCTACATAACCGAAGGCCAGATAATCCTCTCCCGTGAGCTTCACCGCAAGGGCATTGTTCCCCCGGTTGATGTTCTGCCCTCACTCTCCCGTCTTAAGGACAAGGGAATAGGCGCCGGCAAAACAAGAGAGGACCACTCAGGAACCATGAACCAGCTCTTTGCTGCCTACTCCAGAGGCAAGGACGCAAAGGAACTCATGACCATTCTCGGCGAGGCAGCTCTCTCCGAAGACGATAAGCTCTTTGCAAAGTTTGCCGAGGAGTTTGAAAAGGTTTATGTTTCCCAGGGCAATGAGACCAACCGCTCCATTGATGAAACTCTTGACATTGGCTGGCATCTTCTCAGCATTCTGCCCAAGCGCGAGCTCAAGAGAATCAAGACCGAGTACATAGAGAAATATCTTCCCAAAAAGGAGGGATAAACCGTGGCCGGCACCGCAGTAACCCCAACCAGAATGGTGCTTAATCAGCTGAAAGGGCGTTTAAAAACGGCCCGCCGCGGTCATAAGCTTCTCAAAGACAAGCGGGACGAGCTGATGCGCCAGTTTCTCGACATAATAAAGCAGAACAAGGTTCTGCGCAACAAGGTGGAGGAGGGACTCACCCAGGCCTTTGCTTCGCTCCAGGTTGCAAGCTCCATAATGTCTCCTGAGATGATGGAGCAGGCTCTGCTCTATCCCAGACAGAGCGTTGAGCTTGGAATGAAGTTCAAAAACATAATGAGCGTGAATGTTCCGGAATACACCTTCAGCACAAAAAACAGCGATCCTTCTGAAATCTATCCCTATGGCTTCGCCCAGACCTCTGCAGAGCTTGACGTTGCTCTTGAAAAGCTCTCCCTGGTTTTTGAAGACATGCTTGAGCTTGCAAGAGTTGAAAAAACCATGCAGCTCCTTGCAGAAGAGATAGAAAAAACCAGGCGCCGCGTCAATGCTTTGGAATATGTTATGATTCCCGACCTGGAAAGCAACATCAAATATATTTCAATGAAGCTTGAGGAGAACGAAAACTCAACAAAGGTCCGCCTTCTCAAGGTTAAGGACATGGTCCTTCAGAAAGCGCACAACTATTCATAAACCAACCGGGCGCCTGCTCTCAGGTGCCCGGTTTTAATTTCTTTATTTGCTTTTGCCTTTTTCCTTTGCTCTCTTGTCATTAATAATTGCCATTTCTGCAGCGGTGACCTCAGTCACTCCGTTTTCCTTTGCCCAGGCAACGCAGCCCTTGAGAACCGTGGGAAGGAAGATTCTGGGGACATTGAGAATTGTCATCAGAGCATCGTCGGTGAAGTGAACATTGGGGTCTGTCCTGTCTGCAGCGTAGCGGACGGAGGAGAGGGTTGCCTCTCTCAGGGGGAGAAGCTCGGGAACAAGGCGGGGAGTTCTTGCAAACCAGAAGTTCTTGCTGTCTCTGTAGCCGTGGCAGATGAGAACATCAGGCCAGAGCTTGCCCTTCACGCCGTTAATAATGTTATCGTAGTATTTGGGCTTCATGAGGACCTTGTCTATCCTCAAAATGAAATGGGCGCCGTATTGGGTTGTTATGCCGTTGAAATCCTTGTAGGGAGGGGGATAGCAGCCGTCCTGAAGCTGGCGGCCAATGTCTTCATCCGCATTTTCAAGATTGCTCATCCAGGTGCATTCAAAAACCTGATATGCCTCGCTCACAACCAATGGCCTCTTTACGGAAGGATCGGCTGCGGCGCAGAGCCCCTCTTCAAGATGGAAGCCGAAATTCTTCATCTTCTCTGCGGGAGTATCTCCGGGCCAGCCCTGGGCAACAATCTTCTTGTGGTAGCCTCTGCCCTCGGGCATGTAGTTGACGGCAACCTGCTTTCTGCCTGCAAGAAGATGCTGGGCTGTGTTTGAAGAGTTTCTTGCTTCAAGAATGAGAGCATAGTAGTCTTTCCCTGCAATGTAGTAGGGGAAGCAGAGAGAATAGGAACCAACGGAAGTGGAACCGTCCTCTGCAAGGGTGGAAATCATGACTGTGGACATGGGGATGTAGGAGCTGGTTTGATAGAAATTGTCCACAATTCTCAGGTCTTTGAATGAGCTCATGCTGTTTCTCCTTTATTTATGTTGTTTTTTAAGTCAAATTTTTCAAGTCCTGCTCTATGCAGAATTATTGTGCCGATAAGGTATGCGCCCTGTCCTATTATGTTGATTCCCTCTGCCAGCCAGTTCATAAAGGCCTTGTCAAAATCACGGGAGGAGAGGTAGCCCATGGAAAGGCAGCAGAAAAAGGTTATTGCAAAGAGAATGCCGGTTTTCTTTTTTCCAAGCTTTTTTGAAATGGAAATGAGGGCGCCGTCCATGCAGCCAAGGCCTGCAACCATCAGCCCCACGAAAAGGAAGGTTCCTGAAAATACAGCGGGAGCTGCGGCATAGATTGTTTCTCCCTGCCGGTGAAGCAGAAGCGCGAGCATCCCAAGGCCTGCAAGCAGGAAGCCTAAAGACTGAACCGGGAAAAACATGGCGCTGAGAGCTTCAAAATCGCAGACATTTGCAGCGTATAGAAGCTTGTAGAGCGCTTTCAGAAAGCCTGCAAAGAAAACATTTATGGTGCCGGCAGCAAAAAGGGCAAAAGCTCCCTTGCTCATTTTGTTGTATAGATCACGCTGAAGAATTACCGAGCCTATCCCGAAAAACAGCACCGGAACCAGGTCCACAAGGGCCATTGCAACCGAATATTCTTTCATTTCAGCCTCCTTTAATAAAACCTTGTGTTTACTTTAACATATTTTGAAATTTTTGCAATAATGGAAAAATAGATTTTCACTGTAACATTTAATGCCTTCGTCCGTATTATGCTCTGTAAGCGCAAAGCGCTTAACAGAAAAGGAGGTGGCAGAAATGAAGAATGCCATAGTAAGAAAAGCTTTAACCGGCTTTATGTCAGCTGTACTTGCCCTGTGTTTGCTGCAGCCCGCAATGCTTTCCTATGCAGAGGAATTCACCGACGAGGAATTCTTCGAGGAGGAGCTTCCCGAGGAGCTGCTCATCGAGGAGGAGTTCAAAGATGAAGAATTCTACGGGGAGGACCTTGAAGAGGAGGATTTCGGAGAAGAAGAGCTCGCAGAGGAGAACTTCCCGGAGGAGAGCTCCACAGAGGAGAATTTTGGCGAATACGAACCTTCTGCCGCCGAAGCAGAGGAGCCTGTATCTGCTGCCTTTGAAGAATTTGAGTTCGTTGCCGTTATAAGGCCCGATCAAAAATTCCCCGAAGATCCGGACGGAACCTTCGGCGGGAAGAAAGAAGCAGATGAGCTGGGAGAGAAGGCTCTGAAGCTTGCGGCCAAATGCATTCCCTTCGGCAGCATAATTTACCATCTCACCAGAGAACACAGCAAGAACCCCTCAGACCCCGCTGAGTTTGCGGAGGATGCTGCAACCGCGGTCATAAGCACCGCCCTTGACACCTTGATGCCCGGCTCAAGCTCCATATTCAGCGTTTTTAAGGATGCAATGAAAAAACTGATTTTCTGAAAAATACGGGGCCGGTCCTTTGACTGCCCCGTTAAAATTTTCCTGATTGAAAAAATTTGAAAATCTGCCTTTTTGGGGTAATATTTGCACAAAAGATATGTTATAATAATTGCCACAGGAATAAGATTTTTGCAAAAATTCCTTAATCCTTAATCTGTTTCAGAAGGAGGTTTTCAAAATGACAGAAATTCACATCAACCTTTTTGACATCGTAGAGTTTATCGACTACATACTTGCGGGGGCGCTGATCATAAAGCTGTTGATAATCCTATAAATTCCAGGCAAGCATAAAGCGCGGAAGTAAAATCGTCAGGCAGGTTTACTGCTTGGCGATTTTGTTCAAGAATCCGGTTATTAAAAAACAGACTAGCATCAGGTTTGGTCGGAGTCTGTTCAGCCCATCCGCTATCGGGTTATACCACGCTTCTATTGCCCATCTTTTACAACACAAATGGATAATAACCGGGGAATAATTTACTTCCATTGTAGTTCAGCGCAAGACCAGTGCTTATCAAACTTTGCGCCATTTTCTATGGCCTCCGCTATAGGCTTTAGGATTGCCTTTACCAATGTTATGGTCTCTTCAAAGCTTAGCTTTTCCATAGCTTTCTTCTTTTTCACAAAAGCTTTCCAACGATTTTGACGGACAGAATCTGCTGTGAATTCCTTATCAAATGCGACTATATCATCAAATGACGTCCCTCTGTTAGCAAATGTCTCCTGAACAGCCACCTGAAGTTCCTTGCCGTCCAGATCAAACTTCCTTGCAAGAATATAGATGTCATAGAAATCCTTATATCGGCTGCCCGCAAGTCCCAAAGAGGTAAAGGCTTCAAATTTTTCTGCAATCACAGAGTATATCGAATATGCATATATTTTAGGCTCATCCATGCCCAGCAGCACAGGAAATTCCAACTCAATCCTGTCCGGATATATTACATCTCCGAAACCTATGTCTATCGAAACCGGAATGCGAGTTCTGTCAAGATATGCATTGATAGATACATTAACTCCGTGATATTTCTCAAATTCCGCTATGTCGGTTACCTTTAGGGAATCCAGGTCAAACCTTAATGCGTCATCAGATTCTATTGCAAATATGCTTTGAAATATAGCTTTCATCTTCTCAACATCATTTGGGATTCTCTGAGCAAGAAGATCAATGTCAAGAGTGGCTCTTGCAAACTGTCGATCAAACAGAGCATACAAAAATATGCCACCCTTGAGAGTAAACCGATCGGCATATTCCGAAATCGATATTCTGTAAATGGAGCGTTCCAGTGCATAGGTGATAAGCTTGTCCTGAAAGGTTCCGCCTTCTTTTATTGCAAGATTTTTAAGCCTTGCTTTAACTGAATCAGCATTCATCACAAAAGAACCTCCAGATACTGTTTCATCACGTCCCCGCATTTCATAAGCTCTGCATAGCGAATAAGGCGGTTGAGATTTCGATCCTTTCTTCTGAGATAATTGACGAGGACTTCTTTTGTCGCCTCTATGCCAACCTTCTCCCGATAGAAGACAATATCTACTATCGTTTTTTCAATATTATATATCCGGAAACAGTTCTTGCCTTCTGCCACCTGCTCTATTCCAAGTTCAAATCTCTCATCTGTATAGTAATGCAGATTGATCTCCGGCCAGTCAGGAAGTGTAGAAACCTTTGCCTTCCTGGCAATGGCTACGTCCACGGCATACGGCCTGTAAACTGAAAGATTATAATATACTGCGGCACTCATCAGGCACACTACCCCTGACGGAACATATGCATAGGCATAATAAAAATCGGATTCCTCGCCATCATATGCGGTGTTCAGATAGAACTTTTTGTTCAGTTTCTTAAGTATCCCATGATCCACAAGTTTGTTGATTTTGTAAAGGGTAAGACCTTTTTTCTTGAGGTCATCAACAGAGATGATTATTCGGTCTTTTTCTATTGCAAATGCTGTTTCCATATCTGACGCCTTGAAATTTAATTATTTTCGGCTCTTTTAATTATTGCCGAATTTAGATTAAATTATATTTCAAAGCGTTTTTTTTGTCAAGCCAACAATGACCGCTATAAAATTCCCAACTCAGTAGGAGACTATCAGCTGCATTTTAAACTGTTCCTCGCCGTAAACGGCATGGGGAATGTCCTTGGGCATAATAATGGTTTCGCCTTCATTTAATATGAAAACCTGGCCGCCAACGGTGAATCTGCCGGTGCCCTCAAGAACGGTTACCATTGCGTCCCCGGCGGCTGCATGGGTGGATATTTCCTCACCCTTGTCAAAGGAGAAGATTGTCATGCTCACGGCATCGTTCTGCACCAAGGTTTTGCTGACAACCTGCCCGGGCTGATAGGCCACCTGATCCTTCAAGCTGAGCTTCACATGCTTTTCAATGTTTTTATACATTTTCAAAATCTCCCTTTAAATTAAATTTTGCTATATTGCAAATAAGTTTTCCCGGCGCAGCTCACCGCACCGCTCCATTCATACCTTTTCTCCCAGCAGCCTGCGTCAGGTGACTCTTTTGCAGCGTCACTTTGGTTAACCAAGCTGCTTTTCTATGTCTCTGCTGCCATACATAACGCGAAGAATAGTTACAGTCTTTTCCTCAATATTTGGAATATACAGCACCGCATAATTGTCCACAGGCATGATGCGTAAATTACGCTCACGCCATTTAGCATTGTTATATAAATGGAAGCGTTCAGGCATTTCATCCAGAGAAAATATCTCTTTTTCCAACCGTAAAAGTTGCCCCTCCGCATTCTGCGGTGAACAAAGCTTAATTGCAATATAATTATATATTTCCGTCAGGTCTTTCTTTGCCTGTTTAGTTAAAATAATTTGAAAACTCATATTCCAAGTTCACAGTGAAGTTCTTCAAAAGCCGTTTCTGCAGGAATCGTGGAGCCTGTTTTCATTTCAGCATAAGCTTTCTCCAATTCAGCATCGAACTGTGCTGCCGTCATGCTGCTGATGTCTAATGGATGTTCAGGCAGTTTGACCTCAAAAGGTAGGCCTCTATTAATAATAACCTGTTTATAAAACATCGTGATTGCATTAGATGCCGGGATACCTAACGCATTAAGAATGATTTCTGCCTGTTCCTTAACATCAGGCTCTATACGGGCATAAAGATTAGCTGTTTTTGCCATATAAATAACTCCTTCCATAGTTCAGCAGGTCTGTCTGCTCAATATTATACACATTTGTGCGGACAAACGCAAGGCATTAGCTGCATTTTAATATTTCCCTTTCGCTCAGTCCACTTCCCTCATCAAAAGGTCTCGCGTCAAAGTCAGAAACGGAAACAAAACCGGTCCCATAGCCGGAGCAGGGGAAGCAGCATATCATTTCGTACGATTTTCAGACCACATTATAAAATATTGCTCCCAGCCTAAGCTTTACGCCTAACATGACATATGTTGCAAGTAGCAAATAATGGAGTACTATAGGTTGGCTGATGCCATATGTTCTAATGCGCGAAGAAGCCAGCAGTACAGTACCCGATCCCCCTTTTTGAAAATCTCAGTTGTAAGGTTCTGTATTATTTAAGCATTGATAACAACATACGGGCACTTGCATTCCCTTTCATTGCTGCACGATTAATATATGTCATACCTTTTTGTATATCTTGGCTTACGCCCGTTCCGTGAATATACACAAGTCCAAGCTTAACTTCTCCTTCTGCATATCCCTGACTTGCAGATTTTACAAACCACTCCACTGCTTTATCGTTATCTTGTTGCACTCCCTTACCACTAAGGTAAAGGACACCCAAGTTACACTGAGCATCAGGATTGCCTTGCGCTGCAGATTTCAAAAACAGTTCAAAGGCCTTTTCAAAATCAACCGGTGTCCCTTCGCCTTTCATATACATGACAGCGAGATTATCCTGAGCAGTATCGTTCCCCATGTTTGCCGCTCTGCCAAAAGTTTCAATCGCTCTTTCATAATTGCATTTAGTGCCAATGCCCTTCCTATACATATGCCCTAAATTGTTAAGCGATATGATATCATCCTGCTCAGCTGCCTTTTTAAACCAGAAAAAAGCTTGTGCATAATCTTGTTTCGTATTATCGCCGGTTAAATACGCATAAGCTAAATCGCGTTGGGCTTCAACATCTCCCATTTCAGCAGATTTTTTCAGCTTTGTTATCGCTGGGTTTTCTCTATTAAATAATCCCATTTTTTAACGACCTCTTTAATATTTGTACAAGTATTATCATCTTGGCATTATATTTTTCTCGTTAATTTGTTGCATCCACATATCCCTCATTTTTTTCTGCTCTTCCACAGTTAAATCTGAATCCCAAAACCACTCAGCTGCCTGTTCGGGAGAAACTTTAAGAGGAATATCGTATCTATTGCAAATATTAAAAAACAAATTTACAGCACCTCGTGCCTCATAGTAGTAGTCTCGTGCGGTCTGTGGCGGAGGCATATTCATGGCTTGATTCTTTGTCATATTGCCTTTTTGCCCTGCGCGGAACATCTTATTGGCCATTGTGGCATATACCAGAACTAAAGACTCTACGATTCCCGCTCTCCACCCTAAAACAATGTCGCTAGCTGAAGAGCTGCTGCCTGACATGGATTTGAAAATTCCCATAATCAGTCCTCACTTTTTTAAAGTGTCTGCCATGTGTCCAGCCATATATCCCGCCCAAAATGTATCAAGAGAAACGGTATTTTTTGATCCGAGGACCCAGTCACTTCCACAATTGGGCATAATCATGTGAAGTAATGCTATTCCGCAATTTGGATCTGTACAGCGTCCGTTTCTGTTCTTGCAATCGGCACATGCTTCATCCATAAGGTCTTTCACTGTTTTGCTAGTAGAACTTGATCCTTTCGTTTCAAACAATCCCATTTTACACTCTCCTTTTAATTTTTTATTTATATAAATAACCCAACAATAGTGGCTATTGCGCCTATACATGCTGCAATGGCAGCGATTTTTATAAATAAATCATTTTTTTGTTGCCAACTTTTAATTTGACTTAATTCATCTTTGATTATTGCTAATTCTGCCAACAGTTCCTTCTTGTCTTTATCTGCTGCGGTATATCCTTCGTCAAAGCATTTTTGAATAAATTCTGATATATTGGTTTCTGTACTTGTTAAGCATTCCGAAAGGCTTCTGGACGCATTTCCCATAACCTCTTCCAGCTTTTTACAGGCTTCTTTTATATTACCTGCTTCAGATTCAAATCCAGAATTAACAGCGTAAACCATTTGATTTCGCTGATCATCAAGAACACTTTTCTGTTGTTCAAACAATTTAACAACAGCTTCATATTCCGCAGTAACTTCTTGGCAGTGGATTTTACAGTCTTTAACAGCTTCTTCTGTGCTTTCAACTATCCGTTCAATTTGGGCCGACAAATCCTTCTCTACGAGTCTTCGGGCTATTTCAATGTATTCATTACACTTTTCAACAACAACAAGCATCTGCCGATTCGTTTCTTTAACTGTTGCTAAATAGCTGTCAAAATCTCCCCTTGATTTTGACAGTTGTTCAGATTGTTGCCCAAAATCTGCTGCAGCATTTATAAGACTGCTTAGTTTCTCCATCAAGGCCTTGGAATCCGTAATATTCATTGTTATGCCCTCTCTTTATAAAATTTGTTCAGTAATTGCGTAGCATAATAAGCAAGAAGGTATTCTCTGTTGGAATCTCCGAACTTATCAGATAGTAGCATTTTAGCCACTATTTCACTCTCTGCGAATTCCATTTGGTCTGCATAATATTTTGTCACTTCATCAAACATTTCCGCGGATTTCATAAGAACAGCATTAAATGTTGGGAAGAATACCGATTCCATTACTTCCGCTGTGACCAGATAGCGCTCCTTAGCGTATCTTATTGATGCCATGATATTACTTGTAATAGCGTTCTCGTTAAAGTCACCGGAAATCATTCTCCCTATAGCCTGTGTAAGGAGTAGCCCAGGGTGGTCCGGTTTTGATTCGAGCACACGGCCTGCCAAAACATAAATCTCTCTGGCTTGCGCTTTATCATCATTAGAGTACTCGTCTTTATCAGGCAAAAGTTCAAATAAACTTAACACATCAAGTAATCCGGCATGCTCTCCAAGTTCGATTGATTTCAAAGCATCTCTATTTTCGCCTTTATACTTAAAGTACTGTGTAATTCGTTCCCGCAAGAAGAGATTTTGCTCTTCACCGTCCTTTTCTGCCGCTTGTTTAACAGCGTCGAACATCTCATGAATAGCACGCCTGCGGCTTTGTTCTATATTGTCATAAATATAGTTAACGAGCACCTCTATTGCAGATTTTGCGAGTTCTATACCGACTTGGTTGATTTCCTGGATGAGACTCTTTTCTCTGTAGATTCTATTCTTGTCGGAAACATTACCGCTAATATAATTACCATATTTTTCGACAATACATTCCTTGTCCAGTTTCCCACATGTTATTTTAAAGTTTTGACGATAGTCATATGTATAATCTGTTATGATGCCGAGAATTAGCAGTCGCACAAGTGCCTGTATCCAATCCTTTTCACGGTCATTTTTGTTATATATGACTTCTCTTTCACCGTCGTCTGTTATTTCAACACCCTTTAAGGGCATAGTCAAAAGCACAGACTTGTTTTCCTCAAATTTTGCCTCTCCGATTAAATCAAGGATTTCGCTGGCAACTTCCGTCTCACTTTCTATTCCTTTGAAAGTACCGTTATGGAAATACAGTAATGCGCTCACATCGTCTGCAGAATCATTTTGGTAAATTTCAGAACTGTATTTGGAATAAGCCTTTTTAAAATCTTGAAGCGTTATTTCCGGATTTAACAGTCTTTCGTTTTCCTCCTCATTGTCATTTGAAAACAGCAAAATGCATTCTGAATATTCACCGTCACGACCCGCTCTACCTGCTTCTTGATAGTACTGCTCAAAAGATGTTGGAAGTCCATCATGGATAATAAACCTGATGTTAGGTTTGTCGATTCCCATTCCAAACGCCTTTGTTGCGACGAGCAGGTTCAACTCATCATCTTTAAATTTACGGGCATTTTCACGTATTGTAATTTTCCAGGTAGCATCGTCGTAATCCTTCGGTGTTCCGGAAAAATATTCCGCTATACCGAATTCAGGGAGCATCCTTTCAAGAGAACCTTTTAATTCAAGAGCAGAATACTGACTACCTCTCTTTTTCGCCAATGGGGTGAAGACGATTCCGGAATATGTATCTATGCCCTGAAGTTTCGAGAACGATTTAGATTCTTCCCCGAACGCCGACGGCAGTTCATTCCTGATAATGTTTGCAATATTAAAGTCCTTTGTCTTGGCCTCACACGTTTTAACCGAGAAATGAAGTTCGGGTCTATCAAATGTGTCAGGCTGAATGAGGGCCTCATTTCCCCTTATCCCAAGATCAAGTCTAACATCATTTAACACTGCATCTGATGCTGTGCCGGTTAGGGCAGATATTACCGGACATTCTCCATTTTTCATAAAAAGCTGGCGAGCTGCATTGCCCACATTCAAATAAGCCGGCCTAAAATCATGACCCCACTCAGATACACAGTGTGCCTCATCAATAGCAACCGCATATACGCTATTATGGTTTAGCAGAGCACTGACATCTTCTCGAAATGCCGGTATCATCAGCCGTTCAGGTGCAAGGTATATCAATGTCGTCGCATTATGCTGCATAAGGCGACGGCTTCTTTCCTTTTGCTCTTTATCATCCTGTGTTACAGCTGATGCAAAATAAATAGCATTTGTTATTCCGCGTTTTCTTTCTAAGTTCTGAACTTGGTCTTCTATAAGAGAAATAAGCGGCGATACCACCACAACTAAGCCGGGAACTATAAAACTTGAAAGTTGATAAATAGTAGATTTACCAGAACCTGTAGGAAGTAATACAATGGTATCTTTCTTTTCTATTAACCTTTTAATGGCATTAAACTGCCCCGGCTTGAATTTAGATTTATTCTTACCTTTTTGTGGATCTGAGTAATCGAATACATAATCCAGGAAAAACTCAAGGGCGTCTTCGTCAACATTTTGCGGCATAATATTCTCTGCAAAATCTTCTATCTCGCAGAGAATATTATGTGGAAGCGTACAGTCACGAATTATTATGCCCTGTGAATCTTCCAGATTCCCGTCGCCGGCAGAGATGTTAACCATCGGAGAATAATCATCGAAGAAATTCCACTTTACATTGCAATTATAGATAATAGCGTAGTTCTTCAATATTGAATAAACTTCGGCTGCAGCAACATGTAGGATAAACTGAACCTCGGACTCGGAAAACAGTTTTATACTTGCTGAAGCTTTAAGATTTGTCCGTTCTCCTATATATCCTTTTTCCAGGCATTTAACAATTGCGACAGCAAATTGATGGCACAGTTTTGTGGCTACAAGATATCTGTTATCAACATCCGCATCTATTCTTGTGTTCTGATTTTCCCCGAGTATATTTTTAAGATCTTGAAGAATGACTCCAGACTTAGCATCGACATCAACATTACTGTATCTCCGCACAATGTATCCGTTCGCTTGCAGAAGACTGTCTCTGCTTTGATCAGCATATTTCTTTTGTTGATGCTCAGGGCCATCGAGCTCTATCACAACTTTACGACCATTTTTATAAAGGTAAAAATCGACCTTTTGCCCAGAGAATGTACTGCTTGCCCCGGGCACAAGCGCGTCAATACCTGCCTGTGCGAAAACAAAGGTCGCCCAGTTTTCCCCTATTAACTTTGGAAAATAATATTCCGCAAAAGATTTTTCCCTTGCTGAGTCATATGGATAATACGGTGAAGTATAGCTGTAGCTGTCATACAGCCAGTTAATTGCGCCTAAATCATTTCTGTTAAATTTTGCCCTTAGTGCATTTTCCGTTTCTTTGCTTTCGGGCAAAATAATCCCTCTGTTAAGGAGTCTGAGAGCTAAAGAATAAACTGTTTGCAGTTGGGGTGCAACATCTTTTGGTCCTAAATTCGTTGAGACATAGAATTTAGAAAATAAATCTACTCTATTCTCACGGCGATTTCTAAAGACCTCGCGAGGTACAGAAATGCTTTGAAACAAATAGGTCGGCGGATCAATTTCAGAAAAAGATTCCGGATACGGCGAATATTTAGTTTCCGGAGTTTTAAATTTGTTGAGTTTACTTTCCGGGATTGCAAATTTGTCTATGCCTTCTACGCCGCCAAGAATCTCATAATATTTTTGTATTACCTTATTGTACTGGTAGTTGGAACTGACATTTCCACCAGGGCAGCCGCTTCCGTCTTTTCTGTAATTGGGGCAATTCCAGTAAAATCCGGAGCCAAACTTTGACTTATTAAATTTCATCGGTGCCCCGCAACGAGGACAGCGGGGTGCATTTTTTTCGAGATATAGTTGCGCTTCAGCTATTTTTCTTTGTCGTTGCTGATATTCCTCGTTTAATTTATCCAGTTCAGACCTCTTGAGTTTATAAAGCTTCTCAATTTCTTCAAGTTTACTTTCCTTTTTTGAAAGCTCTTCTTGTATTTCTTCTTTTTTAGTTTGAACTTTCAGCAGTTTTCTCTCGATTTTTGCAACTTCTGCACCATCGGCTGTTATTTTAACAAGTTCAGCAATCTTCCTATCCGCCCGCTGTTTTTCAAGCGATAACTTTCGAACACTTCCTTCTAACGCCGAGTTCTTCTCATCTAAATCGTCTGCTTTCTTCTGGGCCGCATCAAGCGCTTGCTGTGTTTGCGCCAGTTTTTCTTTTGCTTCCCGAGACTGTTCTCCGGAATTAGCTGAATAAATCTGCTTAAGTCTGGCAAGTTCCTTTTCCGCTTTTATCTTTTGCTGCACGGCTTCTCTGACTTCTTCTTTCAGGATAACACTTTGCCCATCTGCGTCATCTATTGATTTTTCCAATTCAGCAACCTTAGCACGAAGTTCGGCAATTTCAGAATCATCTGCACGATTTAATTTTGCAGTATTAAGCTGTTCTGTCAGTTCCTCAATCTGTTTGTTTGCAGCTGTTTTTTCTCTCTTTAAGGAAGCCAGTTCTTTATTTAACTCTTCTATTTCGGGCCCGACTTCATCGTCAAGTCTTTCTCTTGCTGATTCGTCTATTGCATTGTCATAGAGCTTTGCAAATTTGCTGTCAGACCATGCTGGTGCCGTACTTCCGGATTGGTTTTTGTAATAGCCTGCTGCTAACAGATATATACTTTTAAAGCAGTCTTTTCTAAATGCTTCCGTTAATTCGAAGGGATCAACGTCGTGCTTGTAGAAATTGCTTTTTTTCCGGATTTTATTATCAAGATTACGAATTACTTCATCAGTGACAGAATACGACTTCTTTACAAAGCTAATAAGAATGTCATCCTTGAACATTTCGTTAAGAGAAATGTCCTTTAGCTTGTACTTATCTATCACGCCGTGACATTCAGTATATGCCGCCTTCATGACCGCCTCCACGAAAGTTGCCATTGGCGTAATCGCATCAAACGCTTTGAGCTTAAATTCTGTATCCCTGGCGCGGTCATAGATATGAAATTTATTATAACCTTCTAAAAATTCCAGCATGGCTGCAGTTCCTTTACTACGGCATAAAGTTTCTATAGTTAAATTCTAAGTAAGCGTATCTTTAAGTAATTCATCCTGATTGCAATTATAAACTTGAATTACGTTCCCCTCGGTTCAAAATGGACTTTAAAATTGAGTCCGTAATTAGTATCAAAGCCTCCACCGGTGACGGCGGAAACTGTTAAAGTATACTCGCCTCTATGGTGAATAAGATTATCAAAAATCTGAGAGTTGTATGCTCTTGGGACAAAACCTATCTGTTGACCTGCTTTTGTTTCAATACGCACAGCATTGGAATCATAAGGATTATTAGGTTCAGCTATAAAATAAAGTCTATCACCTGCATTTAAATTGCGTATAATCAGCTGTCGGTCTGTTCCGTCGGGATTTTTGAAAGTCACACCTGCAACTTTAAGATAATAATCATCAACGCTCA
>R03__coassemble_491_pt1 | contig 22423 bp, 17 predicted proteins | sample R03__metabat2_low_PE_030 | metagenome-assembled genome bin R03
TTCTTGATCCGGCCAGCTTCATTGAGTGCTGTTAAACCCATTAACAGAAAAAGGTGATTTGCCGGAGCAACATAATTCGCTCCACCTTGCTACAGTACTAAAATTCCAGTAAAAAACACCCTGCTTCCTTTCTGGTAGACAGGGTTGTTTTTATTGTTCAGCTTTTTCTTATACACTATCATACCCGCTGCGGCAAGGCAAGCTCCAAACTGCGCAGCTCCGCCGCGCCCCCATTGTCCATTAAAAAACCGCCCTTTGGCGGTTTTATTTATAGTCTACTGTTTCTTCCCGGCATTGAAGCAGCTGTGCCTCGGTTAGACCGGTGTATTTCATGATAAGATTAATGGGCATATTGTCTGCAATCATATTTTTTGCGGTCTCATAGCTAAATTCCCTTCGGCCTTCCTTACGGCCTTCCATGAGGCCTCTTGCCTCACCCTCTCTTAGGCCTTCATTTCTTGCAATATCTTCATATTCCTTCATAACTGCGCACATGGCCAAGGTTCCTCCTTCTGTTTCTTTTATTCTCTGCACTTCTGAGGAAAACTCAGGAAATTTCGGATTGTTCACCATTTTCTTGGTGAAGCAGCTCATCAGGTCTGCAATGTCTGTTCCGTCGTCTACCACGGTGTTAACATAGATTTCCTTAACCCCGTCTTCAACTGTTTTCCCGGTTTCTCTTATAATTTTATCTACATGATAAATGGTTTTTCCGCCCTTAATGAAATCGAACTCAGAGATGTAAACAACATAGAGATCTATTAAATCTTCAAAGTTGTCTCCGGTATGTGATTCCCTTGCTGTTATAACCGATTCATTAAAGCGGACTCTTTTAAAATGACTGTCGTTATCAGATCTTTGAACCTCAATGTTAACCTTTTTGCCTGTTCCAAGAGTGCAAAGAGCATCAAGCCTTACGGATCTTCCGTATATATTCCTCTCACTGCTCGTGGTTCGTGGTTCGTTGCTCGTTTCTCGTTGCTCGTGGCTCGTTACCCCCGTCTCCTTGGAGCTTGAAGCTTGTAGCTTGCAGCTGCGGAGCTTGCTCCGCCATTCTCCCTGCAGACTCCCTTGTTCGCTGCCAGAACCTCAAAGAAAACGTCATCAATAGGCCGGAAATTCTTTATCTTCTCTTTTTTCTCCTCGAATGTAAGTTCCATTTCCAACCTCCAACTTCCAACCGCCAACATCCAATTCCGATTTCAATTATACGGAAATTATATCAAGAATGCAATAATTATTTGTTAACTTTGTCTGTTCCCATGGCTGATGCAAACGGAGCTGAAAAAACGACTTTTATTTTCAAAAAGCCGTTTTTTGTGTTTTCAGACAAAATATTCAAAATTCCTGCATCATCTGCTCCGTCACATACACATGCAGTCAAGCAGATATTCAACATAGGGAAGGCGCTTGACAGCATATTCATATTCATCATTAATTTCAACATCTCCGTTGGGAAGCCATAGAGGAATGTTTGAATCCAGAATTTCTCTCAGGCTGTCCCGCTCATTTCTGAGCTTCAGGAACTTCTCGTTTTCATCTGTGTCTTTTTTCTTTATCGGCTTATAATCAGATGATGCCGTGCCGATGTATTCCCCCAGAGCAATTCTAAAAGCTTCTTTCCTGTTTTTAGCATTGTGCTTCAGACCGATAATATCTATGAGGTCATAGTTGCAGCCACAGGAGAAGCAATGGACCTTATTAATTTTGTCCATATAATGCATTGACGGGTGCCTGTCCTCATGGTTAGGATTCAGGCATCTAAAATTTTTTCTAAGGTTATAACCCTCACCCTCAAGATATTCCTGAAGGTGGGAGTTAATAAGTCTTGCTGTGAATTCTGCTTCAGAACGGTTCATCGTTAACCGCCTGTCTTATTCGGCAACCATCTATTACAGTGCTTGTGTTTCCTCCTGTTGTTCTTGCCCTGCATATCTTGAAGTGTTTTTCAATTGCTGATTTAAAATTCTTTGAGCTTTCGGGCAGATAGCTGTTTTCACTGCACCATTCTTTATATTTCTGGTATACAAAGGTGAAACGCACTCTCGATTCCGGGTCATTTTCCAGCCAAGCATTTTTAAACTGAAGGGTTTTATCCGCCTCGTTCTTGTATTCCTCGAGTGCCTCGAGACAAGCCTGCGGCATTATCAGATTCTCTTCAAAATATTTTCTGCAGCCCTCAATGCACCAGTTCATAATACCCGGGAGGTTTTCCTCACTCACGAAAAAGCTCTTTAGCTTTGTGTCCTGCTCCTCCGCTTCAAAATGACGGTTGAACGGAATGACTATCATTCTGCCGCTGGAAAAGAGAGTAGCATCATTCACATTCGGAAGATAATTTGTGTTGATAAAAAATTTCCCCTGCGGTTTGTATACAAAACTGTTCTGGTGCAGGAAGCGGCAGGTTATTGAATCGCTACCGGTCACTCGCTTTACAAGCGCAGCATTAAAAACCATTGTTTTAGGCGGTTCGGACATATTTATGAATCGTCTGCCGTTCAATCTGGCTATTCCTTCTGAATGTCCTCCGGCTCCGGCAGAGAAGCTTTTTGAGGAAAGAAGCTCCGGATCGGAATTATCTGCGTAATCTCCAAGAACCTTAAGTATGGTTTCGCATAAGGTTCCTTTGCCGTTCCTGGTGGTTTTTCCATAAAGAATAAAAAGACATTCATGTTCTGTGCTCCCCGTCATTCCATATCCAACACACTTTTGAAGAAAATCTGCAAGCTCCCTGTCTCCGCACATTATTTCGTTTATAAAAGTCTCAAATCTTCTGCAGCTTGCCTCAGGGTTATAGTTGACGGGAGACATTCTCGTGAGCATATCCTCTGCCCTATGTTCTCTCACCTCACCGGTTTTCAGATTTATTGTGCAGTTATTCATGTTGAAAAGATATGGATCGGTGTCAAAGTCTTCCTGCTTTACAGGATAAATGCTCCTCGCTTCGATTATCATCAGGTCTCTTTTCTTTCTTGCAGTCATACAGTCTGCCCAGCTGTCAAGAAGCTTGCCCGCATAATCATCCTTAAGCTCTGCTCCGTAATGCTTGAGCTCAACTGTCATCTCCTTAGCAATTTCAGAAAGTCTGATTTCCTTTTGGTCTGACTCCCATATTTTCCCGTTATAAACCATCCAGCAGTTTTTGTCGCTGTTGTATCTGGCCTTGTCTCTGCAGTAGTCTGCAAACAGCTGACCAAGCCCGATATCGTTATGGGGATAACGGAGTATATCCTCAGGATGCATTCTTTCTAATAAATTTTTTTGTGGTGAATTGTACAATTTGTGGTCTCCTTTCACATTGATATGATTTAAATTCAAGATACATTCAAGTATATATCACTTATTATTCAAAATGTCAAGTTGTTTCGTGGATATTTTTCAAAAGCTCTTGATTATTTTTCAAGTTCGTGTTATTATCTTGTCATCTCGGAGGTGATTTACTATGTTTGATGAAAAGGTTTATCAAAGAATAAGGCAGCGCAGAAACGAACTTGGACTCACTCAATCTGAGCTTGCTGAAAAGCTCGGCTACACCAGCTACAGTACAATTGCGAAAATCGAAGCCGGAAAGGTTGATCTCTCCGGCAAAAAGCTTGTTGATTTTGCAAACGCTCTGAACATGACATATTCAGAGCTCATAGGTTTTGAGGACGATGGTAATGTAATATTTCACTACCGGGCAGATACTGTCCCTGCTTCAGACATTGTAAAAAATATTGAGAGCGGCACATACAGCATTAAAGACCTTGCAAAAATAATCGAGGCTGCAACAAAGCGACTCACCGGCTTCTTTGAAAGCTGAAACCTGAAGCAATTGAACCAAAAAACGGAATGACCCTTGAGAGCTGCATCTTTCACCTACAACAATCAAAGGTCATTCCGCAGGGTTCTTAGTATCTAACATCCCTGGTTACCTCTCTTTCTTCAGTTTTGAGCGCCGCCTTTCTCTTTACACCTCAGCTGCGGCATCTGACCTGTTCATTGGACCGTTCCTCCATCTTTTTTTCACGGATCATAAAAGTGATCATCTTTCTGCGGAACTGTATCCTTTTTCTGTCTGGCATCATAATAGCACTTTGGGGCAGCGAATTCCATTCGCAAACTGAACGAAAATAAGGGTTCTTTTTTGTTCAAAACGCAGAATGTAGCCTCCGGCGGCATTTTATGCTTGAATTCCGTTTTTGCATGATATAGAATAATATTGTTGTGAGTCTGAAGCTGCTCCCGGTTTTTCCCCGGGAGCAGTTCTTTTTTTCAGAAAAAGGCCTTATCGTCGAGCATGTCAACCATGTTTTCAAGATATTCCGCGCTTGTGAGGGGCCAGGCAAAGCCCAGACGGTAAAGAGCCTTGGTTGTGTAGGAGGTGTCGGAGGAAATTCTTATTCTTGTTTCATATTCTGTTTTTTCCGCCGCCTCCTTTGAATTTGACTCATCGTCGTTATAGACCATGGTATCGGTTACGGAGCTGTCTGTTCTGTTGAGATAGGCAATGAAGCCGGTGTAAGCCGTTACATCCTCTTCCTCCTCGAGGGCTCTTCTGAAGCGTTCTTCAAATTCCTCCCGCTCAACAATGCTTATGTTGTGGCCCCGGGCCCGAAGGGCATTTATGAAATAGGCATAATGAATCTCATGGCAATTTTTTGCATGGAAAACCGTGAATTCATCCGGCGTGCCGGCAAGAAGGACCATTGCTTCGGCAACCTTGTCTATGGGAGAGAATTCAATGCCTGCGTCCATCATGTCAACAGGGTAACAGCCCAGCTTAATGTAGCCCTGCATAATCTTCAGAAGCCCGCTGTTTGAGGAATTGAGCTGAAATTCCCCGTCTGAGGCGCGGGCGCTCAGATTTCCGAAGCGTATTATCTTGCCCCTTATCCTTCCCCTGGAGGTTGCATCTATAATTGCCTGCTCTGCCAGATATTTGGAGTAGACATACTTGTTCTCTAAGGACTGGCCTATGTTCAGATTGAACTCTCTGAATTTGAAGTCCATGGGTATGCTGCCGTTAACCGATTCTCCGCAGACGCTGAGAGAGGAGGCCTGAATCAGCTTCGCCTTTCTGATTTCCGCCAGAGCTATGAGATGCTCCACGCTGCGGTAATTGTCGTTTATGAGGTCGTCCCCCTTGGCAAAGTGCTTAACGTTGGCTGCATTGTTTATTATTGTGTCGAAATGGATTCCTTGGAGCTTTTCGTCTATGTCTTCATCGTCGAGAGTTCCGTTAACAACTATGGTTCTTTCAAGATATTCGTCTTTAAGCCAGTCTTCAAAATAGTAAACAAGGGTCATTTCGAGCCTGTCTTCAGGGCTTATTCCGCTTTTGCCTCTCACAAGGCAGATTACTTTTCCGTCGGTATTTTCAATAAGGGTTTTGTAAACATGGGCTCCCAAAAAGCCGGTTGCGCCGGTGAGAAGCACATCACCTACCCCGTTATTCCTTATTTTCGGAAGATTTTCCGGAACATTGTATGCAAGGCAGGAATAATCATATTTCTCCTTCTCAGCTCCGGTGGGGGCATAAATGTCGGAAGAGGGGGCCTCTGTCACGAAGCGGGCAAGCTTCTGGGGCGTGGGATTTTCAAAGAAGTTTTTGAAAACAATGTTGAAGCCTGCAGCATCGCATTTAACAACAGCCTGGGCCGCTGTGATGGAGCTTCCGCCGATTGCGAAGAAATCATCGTCGGCATAAACCTTTTCAAGGCCTAAAACCTGGGCAAAAATGTCGCAGAAGGCTTCTTCCGTTTCATCCGCAGGTTCTGCCCCGGTTCTTTCAGGCTTCCTCTCGGGAATGGGCAGGGCTCTTTTGTCGATTTTTCCGTTTGCAGTCAGGGGAATTGAGTCAAGCTGCATAAAGCCGGCAGGTATCATGTAGGAGGGCTTGCTTTGGCCTATAAATTCACCCAGGGCTCCGAAGTCAAGCTTTTCACCGGACACAACATATGCCGCAATAAACTTCCCTCCGGAGGGATCGTCAAAGGCCTGAACCGTTGCGTTTTCTATGCCCGGGAATTTTCTTATTATCTGCTCAACCTCAGTGAGCTCAACTCTGAAGCCTCTTATTTTAACCTGCCCGTCCTTACGGCCGACGAAATCATAGTTTCCGTCAGGCAGCTGGCGCACAACATCACCGGTGTGATAAAGCCTTTCATAGCCCTTATCCCGGCAGAAGGGGTTCGCAGTGAACACCTGCTCTGTCTTCTCTTTTCTGTTTCTGTAGCCCTGGCCCACCTGTTTGCCTGCAATGCAGAGCTCTCCTGCGGCTCCGAAGGGCAGGCGATGACCGTTTTTGTCGAGAATGTAGAATTTGACATTGTCTATGGGCTTTCCTATGGGCTGAAGCCTTCCCTCATCCTTCACCTCATAGCGGCTGGAATAGATTGTGCATTCGCTGGGACCGTAGCCGTTCATAAAGCGCAGACCTGCGGGGGGAACAAAGGGGATGAGCTTCTCCCCTCCAACCTGGAAATATTTAAGGGTTCTGCATTTTGTTGTTTGAACGAAGAGGCTGCCCATTTGGGTTGTCATGCTGGAGTGGGTAATTTTGTTTTTGCAGAAAAAGCCGTCAAGGGCATTGGGATCTCTGCGGAGCTCCTCCGGGACAATGCAGAGCCTGCCCCCGGAAAGGAGGGGAGCATAGAGATCGAGCATTCCCGCATCAAAGCCGAAGCCGGTGTAATACGCAGTGTTTGAAGAGGGCGTGAGCTCTGCGTCCTTTATGTGGTAGGAGAACAGGGCCACCGGATTTTTATGGCACAGCACATTGCCCTTGGGAACGCCTGTTGTTCCGGAGGTGTAGATTATTACAAAGGAATCTTCAGGCTTTGCAGCGGAAACGAAGTTTGAAACAGGGGGCAGCTTCTCAATTTCGTCGGTGCAGATTATCTCAATATCCAGGCCCTCAACAAGAGGCAGAAGGCTTCTGTCTGCAAGCATGATTTTTGCGTCTGCATCTTTAATCATGAAGCGGATTCTCTCTTCCGGATATGCCGGGTCAAGAGGCTCATAAGCCGCTCCCGCTCTTATAATTCCCAGGGCTCCTATGGGCATATATTCATTCCTGTTAACAAGGACGGGAACGAATTCGTTGGGGCCAACGCCTTTGCTTATCAGATGGGAGGCAAGGGCTGCAGAGAGGGCCTCCAGCTTTGAATAGCTCAGCTGCCTTTCCTTGCATACAACGGCAATGTTTTCTCCCTGCTCTGCGGCAGTCTTTTCAAACATGGAGCAAATTGTCTGCTCTTCGTTGAAGGGGCATTCGGTTCTGTTATATTCCTCCAGCTGCTCCAGCGTCTTAGCGTCTGAAAGCTCCACATCCTTCAGTTCGGTCCTTGTTAAAAACTCTCCGAGGGCAAAATCGAAGGCTCTGACAATGGATTCCGCAAAGACTTCGCTGTAGAGCTCATTGTCATAGTCGGTTATATACTCAAGGCTTTCTTTTCTCTCATAAACCTGGAGGGAGAAGGGAGCTTTTTTGTCCTTCAGCTCAAGGGGAATCTCCTCTGCAGGGGTTCCGCAGAAGCTTTCAAAGCCGAAGTCCGCTCCCTGCCAGATGAACATCACATCGCTCTTAACCCCGAATTCCCTGCTGATTTCTCCGAAGGAATAGATGTCGCTGCTCATGCTGTCAAGCATGCGGGAGGAAATTTTCTTTGCAAGCTCAACAGGCTTCCCTTCCCCGGCTTCAACAAGCACCGGAAGAGTTTTCACAAGCATCGCAAGGGTATTTTCACATCTGGAGTCAGCCCTGCCGTTATATACGGTTGTGAAGACGGAATAATCCTCTGCATTGAACCTTGCCAGAACAAGGCCGAAAACGCTCAGCATAAGGGCATTCATTGAAAGGGAATTCTCTGCGCAGAAAGCCTTTGCCGACAAAAGCCTTTCCGGCTCCGAAAGCATTTTCAGGGAGCCGCTCCCCCTCTTTGTTTCCGGCAGCAGATCGCTTCCCGGGAGGAAATCCGTATCCGCTTCCTCCAACAGCTGCTTATAGAATTCCTTTGCTTTTTCAAGCTCCCTGCCGTTCCGCTTTTTCTCCTCTGCAGCGCTCACATCAAAGCCGGAAAAGCTCTCCGGCTCTATCTTCTGCCCGGCATATGCCCTGCCTATGTCCTCAAGGAGGATTTTTATTCCTGTTCCGTCGGCAATTATATGGTGGAAATCGGCAAACAGATAGAGCCCGTCGGCATGAATTACCGCAAAGCGGAAGAGCCTGTCTCCCAGAAGCTTATAGGGCTTTATAAGGTCTCCGACTATGCTCTCAATGTGGGGCGCTTCAAGCTCCCTTATGTCGGCGGCAGTGAACTCCGGATTGTTTTCTGCCGTCTGGCAGACCTTACCCTCGCCGTCTGTAAACAGCCTGGTGTTCACATAGCTGTGGGCCCGGAGGGCTTCGGCAATTGCCTGTTTCAGTCTTTCCCCGTCAAGCCCGTTGTCGATTTTGAGAAGCAGGGGAATATTATATTCCGTGCCCTCAGGATGGGATATGCATTCAATGTAAATTCCCTCCTGGGTCTTTGTGAGGGGATAGCTCTCCCTCTTTGCCTCCTTCTCCTCTGAGGCGGCAGAAAGTATATGCTCTTCAAGCTTTAAAACCGTATCCTTCTCCCGGAGCTCCCCGATTGTCATGCTGATTCCGAACTCTTCGGCAAGAAGCATGTTGAGCTTTATCACTCCTATGGAGCTGAGACCTGCGGAGAAAAGGCTCTCATCCGTGCCGAAGGCTTCGCTGCCTATGACTCCGGCTGCCAATTCATAAATTTTTTGCTGCAGTTCGTTTTCGGGTTTTCTTCCCGTTTCCGAGCGGAGCTCCGGCAGGGGCAGCTTTTTCCTGTCAACCTTTCCGTTTGCATTGAGGGGAATTTCCTCAAGCTGCATGAAGGCGGCAGGGATCATGTAGGAGGGCTTGCTCCGGCCGATAAATTCGGAGAGCTTCCGGAAGTCCGCTTTTCCCTCTGACACAACATAGGCTGAAATGTATTTTCCCCCTGCGGGACTGTCAAAGGCCTGAACCGTTGCATTCTTTATGCCGGGGAAGCTTCTTATTGTCTGCTCAATTTCGGTCAGCTCAACTCTGAAGCCTCTTATTTTAATCTGACCGTCTCTGCGGCCGACGAAATCGAATTCGCCGGAGGGAAGAAGCCTGACCAGATCTCCCGTCCTGTAAATTCTCTCATAACCCCTCTCTGCGGAAAAGGGATTTTTTCGGAAAACCTCTGCTGTTTTCTCAGGCTGATTAAGATAGCCCCTTCCAACCTGCCCTCCGGCTATGCAGAGCTCTCCGCAGCAGCCTGCCGGCAGAAGCCTGAGATAAGAGTCGGCAACATACAGCTTGGTGTTGCCCATGGGGGTTCCTATGGGCTGAATTTTGCTGCTGTCTGTTAAGGTGTGGCGGCACACATATGCGATGGTTTCGCTGGGCCCGTAACCGTTTACGCAGGCAATGCCCTTTGGAGGCTCAAAGGGGACGAGCCTCTCTCCGCCGAAGTTGAAGGACTTCAGGGTTTTGCAGTCTGTTGCCCTTAAAAACATGCTTGCCACCTGGGTTGTCATGAAGCCGAAGGTTATCCCCTTTTCCCTGTAGAAGGCATTCATTGCCCCTATATCAAGCTTTATCTCGTCGGGAATAATATGGAGCTCGCCTCCGGCCAGGAGGATTGCAAAAATGTCTGAAACACCGGCATCAAAGCCGAAGCTGGCATAGCTCGCAGCTCTGGTGTTTTCATCAAGCTGCATAACCTCCCGGTGATTTTCGAAGAAGCACAGAATGTTTCTGTTTTCGAGAACGCAGCCCTTCGGAACCCCGGTTGTGCCGGAGGTATATATAATCACAAGGGCAGAATTCTTTTTGTCTAAGGGTTCAAAGCTCTCGGGCTCAGGCAGATTTGCAATTTCATCGGCATAAAGAATTCTGCCTTTAAAATCCTCCGCCAGCTCCTGCAGCTCTCTCTGGGCAATTATGAGCTTTGCGCCGCAGTCTTTAATCATGTATGCAATGCGCTCCCGAGGATAAGCCGGGTCAAGGGGCTCATAGGCTGCGCCGGCACGGACAATTCCCCAGGCTGCAACGGGCATCAGCTCGTTTCTCTCCGTGAGAACGGGGATGAAGTCCCCCTCTCCCAGTCCCTCGGAGCTGATGAAGGCTGCCAGCTTTGCGCTCAGGCTGTCAAGCTCATTGTAGGTGATGACTCTGTCCTTGAAGCAGACGGCGGGGCTGTCGCCCTTTTTTTCAATCACCTTTCTGAGCGCGCCCCAGACTGTTCTGTTTCTGTCCCAGCTTCTTTCGGTGCTGTTTATGGCATTGAGGGCAGCTATGTCTTCCTCGGATGTGAGCTCAATTTCGTAAAGGCGCTCCTTTTCCGTTAAGCCTTTGAGGATTTTTGAAAACAGCTTCAGGAAGGAAAGAACGTTTCCCTCACTGTAGAGCCCCTTTCTGTAGTCCGCCCTGAGCTGATATTTCCCCCCTGAGCGCTCTATCATCACATCGAGATTGGAAAGGGCATCGTCACAGGTGAAAAGGGTCTTTTTAGCGGTCTCTCCGTTAAAGAGGAAATCATTAAGCATCTCGCCCTGGTAAACATATTTAATGTCTGACCTGACCCCAAGCTTTTCCGCAAGCTCTGCAAAGGGGGCGCAATCATGCTTCATTGCTCCGAAATACTCTTCTTTTATTCTGAGGATATATTCCTCAATTGGGGAATTTTCATCAATTTCAAAATAAAGAGGAAATGTCCGCACAAAAAAGCCCATGGTATTGCCAAGCTGTTTCCCTCTTCGGCCGCTGTCTATGCTTGCGAAAAGGGCTTCTCTGCTTCCGCTGTATTTTGCAAGAGCATAGGCAAAGGCGGAAAGCAGCACCACATTTTCACTGACCCCAAGCCTTCCGGAGAGCTCTGCAACGGCTTTTGTGTCTGTCTCGGGAGAGAACCGCAGGATGCCGCAGCGGGCTGTATCTCCGGTGTCAAGGTCGGGAATGAGATTGGAATCCGTCTCCTTGCCGGAGAGCTTTTCCTCAAAATATTCAACAGCCTCTCTGACCTTTTCCGGCTCCTCATTCTGGCCGGAGGCTTCAAAGATCGATATTTCCTCCTCCTGCAGCTTCTCACCGCTGTAGGCCTTCTGGAGGGCGGTTTCGAATATGTTTGTTGATATGCCGTCATATATGAGATGATGCACATCCAGCAGCAGATACACAGACTTCTCCGTTTTGAAGACCTCTGCCCGGCAAAGCCCCTCTTCGCCAAAGCGGAAGGGCCTTGTGTAGCCGGCTTTTACCTTCTGATACTCCTCTTCCCTGAGCTCTCTGAAGCCTGTTTTTACTGTCTCTCCCTCCGGGAGCGCAAGCATGGGCTGCCCGTCAACTATCTCCAGGCGGCTGGAAAATGCGGCGTAATTTGCAAGCACGGCATCGCAGGCCTCTTTCAGCTTTTCTGCCTCAACCCCGGCTCCGAATTCATATTCAAAGGTTATGTTGTATTGCAGGGCGCTGCTGTCTGCACATTCAAGATATATTCCCATCTGACTGTCATTCAGGGGCATTATTTTTTTGAATTTCATCTTACTTCTCCGTATATTCCTTTATTTTCCCATATAATCTGCCTGTGGGCGGATTTATATCTGCGCAATTAAAAAAGGTCCTGAGTATTCTGAGCCGCATTCTCGATTTTGCGAAGGGGAACAGCGCCGTGATTATAAGCACAAGGGCAAAGGACAGGGCAATATTTTCTCCGAAGGAGGAAAACATTTCTGCCGTTCCTGCATTGTAGCTTATTATTTCTGCAATTCCTGAAAGCGTAGGGAAGAAATCGAAAATCAGAACCAACACAATCGCTGCGGCAAATATCAGAAGGAACATTTCCGCATAAAGCAGGAGAAGCCCTCCGGTAATTGCAAAAAGCATTCTCTTCCAGTTTCTCCCCACAACCTCAAGGGAGTCGCACATGCTTTCTTCAAGAGTTCTTCCCGGATATGCAAATTCCCAGGCTATGGAGCATTCTCCCACATAGGGCAGCATATTCATCAGATAGAGCTCTGCAAAGCTTCTGAGCTCCCGGAGGAAGCTCACTCCTGCTTCTTCGCCTGAGCTGCCTTTTTTCAGAACATTTCCGTAAAATTTTCGGAGGGCCCTTTTGGACATGTCGCTGAGGGTGACATAGTCAAAATGGGCTTTGGCAACTCTGTAGCCCTCGGTTTTCACATTTTCGGGGAGGCTGCCGTACACCAGGCCCCGGGCCATCATGGAAAGCTGGGCGAGCCGCGCTTTCTTCGTCCCATAGGAGGAGAGGGTTTTTGCAAGCAAGGCAGCAGCTGCAGCAGAGCCGGCTGCAACAAGGGCAGAGAAGGCTCCGTCATAGCCCCCGAAAATTCTCAGGGCCAAAAGGGGAAACCATATAACCGCAAACACTCCGGCAACGGCATATGGAACTCTCGGCCAGGTAAAGCAGCATGTTTTTCTGTATATCCTTCTCAGCTTCATGGGATTATCTGTTTCAGCCCTCAAGCTCTGTGAGCTGCCTGATTATTTCTATGCTGCGTTCCCGGAACATGAGCGCATCGGAATGGCGCATATATGCATCGCAGCCATAGCGGGATATGAAGCGGGCCGCAGCTATGTTGGCAGTGAGCTCTGTGACTATAAGGAGGAGCTCCTGCCCCTCTTCCCAGCAGTTCTCCGCAAAGGCGAAAACATTTTCCAGGCGAGCTGCTGTTTTTACCGCAGCTTCCTTCATGCCGGCGAGAAGCCCGTCGTATTCTTCCTTGATTTCCGGAAAAGCGGAGTCCTCGTGCTTTTTCAAAAAGCTGATGAGGGCCTCATAAACCCTGCGTTTTTCTGCCGTGAGTATGCCTCGGCGCAGCTCTCTTTCCATTGAGGTGCTTTGTTTTTCCAGCTGAGAGGAAACGCTCTCGCCGCCTTTAATCTCTCTGAGGGAGGCAAGCAGCGCCGAAATAACATCCTCTTTTTCAATAACCCCTTTGATTTCTGAATTTATGTTGTCAAGCAGGAGCCCTATGAGACTGAGGCGCTCGTCAAAGGGGGCCTTTGAGGCTCTTTCAAGAATTTCTTGGGGAGCAGCGCCCTTTAAGATTGATTCTATCTGATAGTCTGACTTGTATTTGTTGAAAATGTCGTAGTATATGGCAAAGCCCTCTGCTATCTCGCTGTCCTGAAGATATTGGCAGACAAGCTGCTTATCAACCGGGATGGCATTTTCTTCATAGAGCCTTATCATGTTTGAAAGGTCTGCCCAGCCTCTGGCGGTTGCAAAATGCTTCCCGTCGCTGTCCTGGGTTATGCGGTAAAAATGCTCTTTTTTCGCGTCAAGATAGGTCAGCACTGCGGGATGAATTCCTATGTTGAGAGCATATTCTCTCCAGGCAGGGTAATCGGGCTCCAGGTCTATTCTTTTCAGGCGGTCATAGGTGACAATGTCGAACTCGCGGACAGAGCGGTTATATTCCGGAGGGTTTCCCGCAGTGACCACTATCCAGCCCTCGGGGACCTTGTGGGTTCCGAAGGTCTTATATTGCAGGAACTGGAGCATGGTGGGCGTGAGGGTTTCGGAAACACAGTTTATCTCGTCGAGAAAGAGTATCCCTCTTTTTGCCCCTGCCCGCTCTATCATGTCATACACGGAGGAAATTATTTCGCTCATTGTGTATTCCGTGACGGCGCATTCCCTGCCCTCATATTCTTTGCGGACTATCATGGGCAGGCCGAGAGCCGACTGGCGGGTGTGATGGGTCATTGAATATGAAATCAGGCCCACATTCATCTCTCCCGCAATCTGCTTCATTATGGCCGTTTTCCCTATTCCCGGAGGACCCACAAGGAAAACCGGTCTCTGCTCCTCCAGCGGGATTCTGAAAGCGCCGAATTCATCGCAGGCGAAATAGGCTGTCATTGCATTTTTAATCTGCTGTTTGGCTTCTTTTATGTTCACAGTTCAAATTCCTCCTCTATGGTCTGAACTCCGGTTTTTGCCTTAATCAGAAGGGCTGTTATCTCCGTCTGCCCGGCTTCTCCCGCTCGGCGGACATAGCGGTCTATATTTTCGCTTTTCAGAAGCTTTCTTTTGGATATCCCCGTCATGGCGGGAATATTGTTGAATTTAAGGACTCTCTCCATAATGAGCTCCTCGTTGCTCCTTATGAAAGCTTCTGCCCTCCGGGCGGTTTCCTCCCCGTGTTTTTCAGGGCAGGAGGCATACAGAAGGGAATACAGCAGCTCAGAGCCCGGGTGTTTTTCCCTTGGATATCCCGGGGCAATGTAGCCCTCCGTGAGGCAATAATCACTTCCGAAGGCATCTTCACAGATTATGGTATCTTTCCCGAGGACATCTGCCCTTTTCAGACTTCCGCAGTTGAAAAAGGCCTCTTCGCCTATTCTTTTAACGCTCCGTGGAACCGTTACTGCTTCAAGGCCGCTGTCCTGAAAGGAGAGGTCTGCAATTTCCTCCAGCCCCTCGGGCAGGCTGATTTCTCTCAGAGAAGAGCAGGAAAGAAAGGCCCCGTCGTCAATTGTTTTAACCGTGGAAGGGATGTTTATTTCCTCAAGGTTTTCGCAGGAAGCAAAGCAGGCAACGCTTATGTGCCTCAGTCCCTCCGGCAGAATCACCCTTCTGATGTCCTCCCGCTCGCTGAATTTTTCGCTTTCCAGATATTCCGTCCCGGCAGCTATGCGCAGTATTCCCTTTTCAATTTGAAAATTTTCCGTCAATTATGTGCTCCTCGGGAATTGTCATGTGCATGGCCCAGGCCGGAAGGGGAGGCTCTTCATAGTCTTCCCGGTGAATTATGAAGGCGGTTTCATAGCTTGGGGCTTTGGCAGGGAAAATTCCCATTCCGTCTGTGAAATATATGAGCCCCTTAAGCTCCGAAAATTCGCCGTCTTCAATTTTTTGATTTATAAAATCGAAAACCGGGCGAAAATCCGTTCTTTCAAGACCTTTTATTTCCAGGGTTTTAATGTATTCTTCAAAGTCTTCCCGGCATTTTATTTGGGCAACATCTCTTATGATGTGGTCGCATTGAAGTATGTATATGTTAAGCCTTGTGAAAAAGCTTTCCCGGCGGGAAAGGATGTTGTAGGTGTGCTGGATAAAGCTCTGGACAATCTCGCCCTTCACGGAGCCCGATGTATCTATTGCAATAACGAAATCCTTTATTCTCCGCTGCTCGGAATACTCCAGGGGCTCAATGAGAGGAACATTACCGTAGTTCTCAAGGCCATATATGTAATAATTATTGTCAAACTCCTCTTCGGAAAGCTGCATGAGCTCGCCCTGCACGGCAAACCTTTTCAGGAATTCGGTATAGCTCTTTTTTGAACGGTTGAGGCTTCTGAGATTCTGCACGAGAGCGCCCTTTTCGCCGTTTTTAATTTCAAGCTCTGCCTGCAGGCGCTTTGACACATCCTCCCAGAGCTTTCTCAGCTTCAGCTTCTCATTCAGCCTTGCTTCGGGATCTGCTTCCCCATACCAGAGCCCATGCCCGTCTCCTTTAAAGACCTCTCTTTCTGAAATAAGCTCCTCATCGGGTATTTCTTTTTCTCTGAGGTATCTGTATATTTTTTCGGCAGTGAGAAGGCCTGTCTCCTCCTTCAGAAGGCTTATTGCGCTCTCCTGACTGCGGGCTCTGCTGCAGGAAAGCATTTCGCTGTTCATTTCGTTTATGGCATTTTCAACCGCAATGTCGCAGGCAAGGTCCCAGCGGGGGCGGTTTATGTCTTTCCCCACAAAGCTGTGGCAAAAAACAAGATGGAGCAGGCTGTGGAGCAGGTTTCTTGTTATTGCCTTAGGCTCCTGTTTGTATTGGGAAAGGATATACCAGGGATTGAAAAAAACCGTTTCCCCGTCGGAGGCAAAGTTTATGTCTTCAGCCGGTTCAAAGGCAAGATGCCCCAAGGCCCTGTCGAAACAGCGGAAATTCACAAGCAGTGAATTCCTCGACAGGGTAATGATTTCTTCGGCTATGGCGGCTGCCCTTTTTTCTTTTTCCTGAAAATCCAAATTTTATCCTCCGTGGTATAACCAATTATATGTTATTTTATTGACAACATCAAGTAAATTTATTAAAATAGAATCGTTTAGCATTACTTAAATTTGATCTGCGATAGAAAGGAAACAATTAGCATGGCTAACAGACCTAACATTTTGGCTCTTGCTTCAAAAATCAGCCTTGAAAGCATGACCTACACCGGCATTACCTATAACGACCCTGAGTATCGCATCCTTGAGCCCATTGTTGACGATGATATGTGCTCCGTTATGATGCACATGCGCCTTGACACACCCCGTACGGTTACCGAAATTGCAACCCGCTGCAGGAAGAGCATTCCCTGGACCGAAGACCAGCTGAGAAAATGCAATGTTGCAGGCCTTGTGCGCACCATGGAGCCCACCGAAGAGGGCGGCGAAGTCCGCTGGTATTATCCCATATGGGTTCCCGGAATCATGGAGGGCGTTCTCTCCAACCGCGAACAGTGCGACAAATATCCTGTCCTTGGCGAATGCTTTGAGGAGTATACCCGCGTCAGAGTCGGCATGCTGGCTCCCCTTGTAAACTCCGACCCGAAGAAGGCCGGCATGTTCTTCATGCGCGTTATGCCGGTTATGAGCGCCGTTGAAAACAACTCCCGCACCGCAGACTACGACGAGGTTAAGACTCTTGTTGAGAAGGCCTTTGCCATTTCCGTTGGTCCCTGCTCCTGCCGCCGTTCAAGAAGGCTCATGGGAGAGGGCTGCGGCCATCTTGAGGAAGATATGTGCATGTATCTCAACGACAATGCTCTTAACTACTCCCGCCTCGGTTCTCACAGACTCATTACCAAGGAAGAGGCCTATGAAATCCTCCAGAGAGCTGAGGATAACGGCCTTGTCCACGAAATCAACCAGACTCCCGGCTGGGAGGATGCAACCGCAATATGCAACTGCTGTGGCTGCTCCTGCTATGCTCTCCGTGTTGCCGAATATTTCCGCTCCAAAAACGCAATCAAGTCAAATTACATTGCCCGCGTAAATAAAGACAACTGCGTGGCCTGCGGTCAGTGCGTTGAAAACTGCCAGACAAACGCTCTCAGGCTTGGCCAGAAATGCTCCCTTGTTGACGACCATGTCTCCGATGCATACGACAGCGACAAGGCAATCCCCTTCGATCCCTCCTCCTATAATGTGGACTACCGCACAACCCGCAGCGACGTTATGGAGTCAGGCACGGCTCCCTGCAAGGCAGCCTGCCCCGCTCACATAGCAGTTCAGGGCTATCTGAAGCTGGCCTCACAGGGCAGATATCAGGAGGCTCTCGAGCTCATAAAGAAGGACAATCCCTTCCCCTCCGTCTGCGGCCGCATATGCAACAAGCCCTGCGAGGAGGCTTGCTCCAGACGCTCTCTCGACGAAGCTGTTGCCATTGACGAGGTCAAAAAGTTCATAGCCGAAAAGGATCTTGATGCCGCAACCCGCTATGTTCCCAAAATGCTCAACCAGAGAGGCATTCCCTATGAAGAGAAGATTGCCGTTATAGGCGCAGGCCCTGCAGGTCTCAGCTGCGCATACTATCTCAAGATCAAGGGCTATCCTGTAACCGTTTTCGAAAAGGAAGAGAAGCCCGGCGGAATGCTGGCTCTCGGAATTCCCGAGTTCAGGCTCAACAGAAGCGTTGTTGAGGCAGAGATTGATATTCTCCGCCAGATGGGTGTTGAATTCCGCTGCGGTGTTGAGGTTGGTAAGGATGTTACTCTTGACGATCTCCGTGCCCAGGGCTACAAGGCCTTCTATCTCGGCATCGGCGCTCAGAAGAGCGCAGCTCTCGGAATCCCCGGCGAGGAGCTCGGCGGAGTTATAAGCGGAATTGATTTCCTTAAGGAAGTTAATCTGGGCAAGAAGCCCAAGCTTGGCAAGAAGACCGCTGTTATCGGCGGCGGAAATGTTGCAATTGACGTTGCGAGATCCGCTGTTCGTCTCGGCGCAGACGTAACCGTTGTATATCGCAGGAAGGAAAGCGACATGCCTGCCGATCCCGAAGAAGTGGCTGAGGCAAAGGCTGAAGGAGTTAAATTCCTGTTTGAGCATGTGCCGGTTGAGATTGTCGGAAAGAGCGGAAAGGTCCGCGCGCTCAAGTGCAATGATGATGAGCTTGAGGTTAATTCCGTTATAACCGCCATCGGCCAGAAGGTTGATCTGGGCGGAATAGATGCAGCCGGCTCCATCCAGCTCATGAACAAGGGCATGGTCATTGTTGACAGTAAGACCTGGCAGACCTCTCAGGCAGACGTTTTCGCCGGCGGAGATGTTGTTACAGGGCCGAAATTCTGCATAGATGCAATTGCTGCAGGCAAAGAAGGCGCCGTTTCAATCCATCGCTTTGTTCACGCCGGGCAGACTCTTGTTAACGGCCGTGACCCGAGAGACTATAAGGCTCTTGATGTTAACACCATGGCCGTCTCCATTAAGGGCTTTGACAATACGCCTCGCCAGAGAACCAAAGAGGTTGACTTTGCTCAGGCAAAGAAGAGCTTTGAGGATCTCCGCGGTGTTATGACCGAGGAACAGATCAAGAAGGAAGCCGACCGCTGCCTCGGCTGCGGCTGCGTCGTTATCGATGAAGACCTCTGTGTGGGCTGCGGAATCTGCACAACCAAGTGCAAATTCGATGCAATACATCTTGAAAAAATCACCGACAACTATGGAAATCCCTATTTCAAGACTCTGCTCACCTGCGTTTCCAATGTTCCCGGCGTAGCTCAGCGCTTTGTGCGGAAGAAGGTTCTCAAAAAGTAATATGCACGAAATAGGCGTTGTTAAATCCATGCTTCATACTGTTGAGGAATACTGCAGGGAAAACAATGTTGATGCTGTTGAGGAAATCGTTGTTGACATAGGAGAGCTTTCCCTGGTCATCCCCCAGTATGTGGAGGAGATCTACCCGGTGGTCTCGGAAGACACAATGTTTAAAGGCACCAGCCTTGTGATAAACACCATACCCGGGCTCGCCGAGTGTGATGACTGCGATGAAATTTTCAATGTCATTGAGCATGAGGGCTATTGCCCCAACTGCGGCTCCTTCGACAAAACAGTTCTTTCCGGCAAGGATTTCACAATTAAAGAAATTCATGTTAGAGAATAACCGCATTTAATTTTTAAGCCTCTGAGATTGAATTGATCTCAGAGGCTTTTCATATGATTTTATGTGTCTCAGGCTTTTACTCTGTAGGAAGAAACATTCAGAACCGTTTCCCCGTCAATCTGCAGCGCACAGGGCTGATCAAAGCTCACTTCAATTTCTTTTCCTGTCATTATGCTTACCATGTCCTTGTGTTCAACATGGGTACCCTTGAAAATGTTCGGAAACACAATGAGAGCCTTAAGCTTTGATTTGGAACGGTAAACAACTGTTGACAGCGTGTCTCCCGCCCTGTCCTGCTCGGGGGCCACCATCATTCCGCCCCCGTAGAATCTTCCCTTCATTGAAGGGGCAAGCCACACATCATCGAACTTGTATTCTTTCCCGTCAACTTTGATTACTGCGTTTTTCTGCTTGAAATGGAAGAGGAGCCCTTTTATGGCTATGCCGGTGTAGTTTATGGGCTTTGTGTAGCCGGAGGCCTTCATAGCATCGGCCACCTCACAGCAGTAACCGTCTATCCCATAGCCTATGCCGTTGATGAATTTTCTCTCCATGCCGTTAACATAGACCGTGGGCAGATTTTTTATGTAGCCGTTGAGGAGAACCTCGCTGCCGTCTTTTTCGTTAAGGTCGTTCATGAAGTCGTTCCCGGTCCCGCTGGGCTTGAGATAGACCTTGTTTTTGATGTTGTCTGTGTCCACGGCATTGATGAAATAGTTCAGGGTTCCGTCTCCGCCCACAAGAACCACTTCATCCTCTTCCTTAAGACCGTCAAAAAAGCTCTGATAGTCAAGGCCGATAACCTCAAGGTATTCAACATCTTCAAGATACGCAGGCTTCTGGCCGTTGTTCGCCTTCGGGTTATAAAGAATGTATTTCATAGCTTTTCCTTTCCTTATTATTATGTTTATTTTAAAGTGTTATCAAACCATAAGGAGCATGAGGCCAAGGACAATGAGCAGCTCGCCTATTGAATATGTCAGCATAACTGCGAAGTGGGACTTTATGGGGCAATTTTTATCGAACCTTACAAAGAAGAGAGTTGAGTCTGAAACAAAGAACATTACTGCGCCTATGCCAGTTATAATTCCGCTGAGCAGGGAGCAGGAGCCGCTCAAAAGCCTGAACCAGGCAAAGGCGTTCATTGCTCCGTTGGTGAGCAGATAGAGATACATGGGGTAGAACAGGGGCTTGGGCAGACTGCGCTTGAGATTTTTGAAAATAATTGTTGCCGCAACTGCATACACAAGGGCAATCAGAACAATCACAAGGGGGCTTATTGAGCTGAATACTATGCCGGATTCCTTATATGCAAGTATGAACAGGAAGTGGGAAAACCAGAAGGAAATTCCCCCTGCCGTGAACCATTTAACGCCCTTGGGGATGAGCAAAACATCTCCCAGCCAGCTGGTTATGAGCGCAAAAACAACAAATGCCGAAGGGTCAGCCCCCTGCAGACGAGTCCACTCAAGATACATTCCCAGGATTGCAAGCAGAATAACAGGCTTTGTGGGAGCCCTCAAGCTGTCTTTCTTAATGTAGCTTGCGTAAAGATGCACTGCCGTGAAAACTGCGAAAATCGCGAAATACAGCCAAACCAGATATGCCATTTAATCATCTCCAAAGTTCTTTTATTTGTTTATTATAGCACAATAACAGCATCATTCAAGACTGAATTTAATGCTGAAGCTGTTTTCTGCGGTTTGTATCTGCGCCAATGCTCCGGAAATGAGGGGCATCATGGGAGGAAGATGCCCAATGTCAAGATCGAAGATAATGGGCTTGTTATATTTCTCAAGAACCGAGCTTACGGCTCTGAAGCTGTCTTCCTCAGGGCGAAGGGGTCTGCCTATAAGAAAGCCTGCGGCATTTTCAAACCAGCCTGCATTATCAAGCTGCCAGAGAGCCCTTCTGACTCCGAAGGCAGTAAGGTCGCAGGACTCGATAAACCAGATTATCCCGTCAGCTCTGTATTTTTGAGAAAATTCATGCGCCCTGTCAAACTCCGTGCCGCAGAGCACCTGCAGGCAGTCCAGGCAGCCGCCGATAAGCCTTCCTGAAAGGCTCACATTTTTCTCTCCCCCCGGAGAGGAAACCTTCATTCCGAAGGGCTCAGTGAGATTATATGATGAAAGAGGAGCTTCAGAATCACAGCCTTCCTTTTCCCAGAATTCATAATTTTTAACTTCAAGCTTTTTCCCCTCAAGCAGCTGCAGGGCATCCTCAAGAGAGGAGTGCAGCGGGAGCCTTCCGAAGGCAGGGGCGCAGGGACCGTAGATTGCGGCGGTATCGCAGAGAACGGGAAGGGTAAAGGTGAGATTCGTGTTGTCTGAAAAGCCCATGAACCACCTGGGCTCCGATTTTGAAATTCCTTCAAAGTCAACAAAGGGCAGATCTTCGCACATGGTCTCCCCTCCTCCGCAGGAAATTATCACATCACTCCTGCCGTTGAGGAAAAAATCGTTAATCTCAGCTCCGCAGGCCTCCGGGCTGCTGCTCTTTCCCGCTCCGCTGCTCTCAAAGCAGTTTGCCCCTATAACGGTTTCATAACCGGCTTCGGAAAAAACGCCGACTGCGCTTTCAAATCTTGAGCGGTAGGGCTCCGTGCAGGCTCCGAAGGAGGGGGCAATAATTCCTATCTTCCCTCCCGGCTGCAAAAATTTTGGATATCTCATTTTTTAGCACCTTTCATTCCGTTTTTTTGCCATATTGTTTCTGCAATAAATCAGTCAATTACTCTCCAGTAGCCGTCTTTATTGGATCCGATTCTTTCAATATATCCCTTTTTCTTAAGTACAGAAATACAATTTTGAATTGTCGTCTTACCAAAACCAAGCTTTAAACTAAGCTGTGGCTGTGTGATGTTCGGATTGTTTCTTATTTCCAGCAAAATCTTATTTTGCGTAGCATTAAGCTTTTTATCTACCACTTTATCTACCACTTTATCTGTCATAGCTGCGGTGATATAATTAAATGGTATATTTACAACAATTGAGTTTTCTCTGAACTCAAAAACATTTTTGCCATATGTTTCCACTATTTTGGGAAACAAAATAGCCGACATCTCGGCCTTTCATCGCCGCAGCATTTGAAATGGCGGAAATATACTCTCCGAGAGTGTGAGGTTCACACCAGTTTTCCTTGAATTCAAACCATTCTTCCTCAGAGGTATATTTCGTCAGCGATTTTATAACAGTTTCTAAATCTGCCATTCCGATACAGCACTCCTTAAAAATTTATCTACCACATTATAGCATATGTGGTAGATAAAGTGGTAGATAATTTTTTCTATGGCATTAAGGGT
>R03__coassemble_495_pt1 | contig 22303 bp, 22 predicted proteins | sample R03__metabat2_low_PE_030 | metagenome-assembled genome bin R03
AGCGGGTGAAGGGAATCGAACCCTCGTATCCAGCTTGGAAGGCTGGTGTTCTACCATTGAACTACACCCGCAAATGGGGCCGATCCTTTATCAGCCAAAAGAGTTTACCATATAAGGGCATATAATGTCAACAAAAATATTTTAAAAAAATATAATTTTTGCTATTGACTTTAGTTCGCTAATGTGGTAGTTTATTACCACGATAAAAAACAACTCGGAGGAAACAAAAATGAAAATGAAAAAGATAATTGCTCTCGCTCTTGCGCTCTGCATGCTGTTTGCCCTTTGCGCCTGCGGCAATTCCAAAAAGACAAACACCTTCACAATGGGCATCGACCCTGAATATCCCCCCTTCAGCTACATTGGGGACGACGGGGAATACACCGGCTTCGACGTTGAGGTTTGCAAAGCAGCCTGCGAAATTCTCGGTTGGGATTTTGAGGTTTTCGGAGTCAACTGGGACGAAAAGCTCATCCAGCTCGATGCAGAAGAATGCGACTGCGTTTGGTCCGGAATGACAATTCTTGACAGTATGAAAGAAAAAGGCTATGTGATTTCAGAGCCCTACTTCTACAACACCCAGGTTCTGGTTGTTAAGGAAGGCAGCGGAATTGCAGGCTCTGCAGATCTGGCAGGAAAGGCCGTGGCAGTTCAGCTGGGAACCTCAGGAGAGGAGCTCCTCAACACTGACCTTTCCGACCTTAAGGATACCTTCGGAGACCTTGTCACCTGTGACAGCTTCCTCAAATGCTTCACTGAGCTTGAAGGAAATGCAGTTGACGCAGTTTTTGTTGACCTGCCTGTTGCAGCTGACTACGTTGCAAAGAATGCAGGGCTTGAAATAATAAACGAAGACCTGGGCGCTGAGTACTATGGCATTGCCTTCCGCTCCGGAGATGAGGAAGTCTGCAGCCAGATTGAAGAGGCAGTTCAGAAGCTGGTTGAAAACGGAACCTACGCAAAGCTTGCTGAGCAGTTTGAGATTGATGTTAACAACCTTCTCTTCCTTGCATAAGTTTCAGAAAACTTAAAGCTTACCCGGAAGCGCTCTGCGCTTCCGGGATTCAATGATTTTAAAAGAGGTTCTTTCATATGACGCTTACAACCATGATTTTAAAGATGAGCGAGGGACTTGGCAGGACCTGCGCAATCTTTTTCCTCACGCTGATTTTTGCGCTGCCCTTAGGCATAATTGTGGCGCTTTTGAGGATGAGCAAAAACAAAATTGTCTCCGGAGTGACAAGATTTATTATTTCCGTTCTCCGGGGCACGCCTCTCATGCTGCAGCTTTTAGCCGTGACCTACGGGCCCTACTATCTCTTCGGAATAAGTGTTTCGAGGAATAAGCTTGTTCCTGTTATTATAGCCTTTGCCATTAACTATGCCGCTTATTTTGCAGAAATCTACAGGGGAGGCATAGAGTCGGTCCCGGCGGGGCAGTATGAGGCAGCCCAGGTGCTGGGTTACGGCAAGGCGAAGACCTTTATCAGAATAATTATGCCCCAGGTGATTAAAAGAATCCTTCCGAGCATAACAAATGAGGTTGTTACCCTTGTTAAGGACACATCCATGGCATTTACTGTATCCTATCAGGAGATGTTTACCATAGGCAAGCAGATTGCCAATTCCCAAACCAGCTTTATGCCCTTTGTCGTTGCGGGCGTGTTCTACTATGTGTTTAATGCAATAGTAGACTTTGCAATGGGTAAGGTTGAAAAGAAGCTTGATTACTACAAAATTTAAGGAGGACCTGATATGAACATTCTTTCAATGAAAAACATAAAAAAGTCCTTCGGAGATAATGAGGTCCTGAAGGATATTTCCGTGAGCGTGGATAAGGGAGAGGTTGTTTCAATAATCGGCCCCTCGGGGAGCGGAAAGTCTACTCTGCTGCGCTGCGCCACCTTCCTGGAAACAATAGACAGCGGCGAAATTTGCTACATGGGAAATACTGCCGCAAAAACAGAAAACGGAAAAGCGGTTTATGCGAAGGACCTGAAGCCCTTCAGAAAGGACTTCGGCCTTGTGTTTCAGAACTTCAATCTTTTCCCCCATTATTCCGTTATGAAAAATCTTACGGATGCTCCGATTAATGTTATGAAGAGAGAGAGGGGAGAGGTTGAAAAAGAGGCTGTTTTAATGCTCGAAAAAATGGGGCTTGCCGAAAAGGCAGATGCTTATCCCTGCCAGCTTTCCGGAGGACAGCAGCAGAGAGTTGCAATTGCCAGAGCTTTGGTTATGAACCCGGAAATTCTCTTTTTCGATGAGCCCACCTCTGCTCTTGACCCTGAGCTTACGGGAGAGGTGCTGAAGGTTATTAAACAGCTGGCAGAGGAAAAAATGACCATGGTTATTGTGACCCACGAAATGTCCTTTGCAAGAGCCGTTTCAGACAGGGTGATATTCATGGACAGGGGCTATATAGTTGAACAGGGGAGACCGGAAGAGGTGTTTGGTAAAACTCAGCAGGAGAGAACCAGGCAATTCCTTAAAAATTATGAGAGATGATTGAGTATTTCATTGCCGACCCCACAGGAAACATTACCCTTTTAGTGACCTCTCCGGTGGCAGAAGAGGAAAGAACAGCCCTTGCAAAAAAACTGCTCAGCGCAGAGCCGGAGGCGGAGCAGCTGGGCTTTTTGGAGGGCAATAAACTGCATATGTCGGGAGGGGAGTTCTGCGGAAACGCAAGCATGTCTGCAGCAGCGCTCATTCTGGGCGGCAGCGGGGAAACCGAGCTTGTGGTTTCGGGCTGCAGCGAGGCCGTGCCGGTTAAAATTGAAAGGCTTGCAGAGGGCAGCTTTGCCGGCCGGGTAACAATGCCGGAGCCTGAAAGGATATTTACCTTTGAAGCTGAAAACGAAAGGCTCCCGGCAGTTAAATTCCCCGGAATAACCCACATTATATGCCGAAACGGCATGAGCCCGGAGGAGGCTAAAGAAGCCGCTCCCCGCTGGTGCAGGGCTTTGGACTGCGAGGCTCTCGGAATTATGCTGCTCTCCGGCAACAGAATGACCCCGGTTGTATATGTTTCAGGGATTGAAACCCTTTTCGAAGAGAACTCCTGTGCCAGCGGCACGGCGGCCGTTGGGGTTTATTTTGCAGCTGAAAGCGGAGAGAGGGTAAGCCTTGAGCTGATTCAGCCCGGAGGAGCTTTGAAGGTTGAGGCGGAAAACGGAAGCAGGCCGGCCCTTTACGGCAAGGTGAGGCTCTCCGAAAAAAAGTTCATATAATCAAAGCCCTTCAAGGCTTGACTGCGCAGAGGTGACGAAGCTCTTTATACGCTTCTCACCGCTGCGCTTTTCCTTAACGATTATCCCCAGCTGCCTTACGGCAGGCGGGTCGAGAGGGACGCAGCTCACGTTTTCCTGAATGCCTCTCATCACCAGCCGGGACATTATGCTCACGCCGAGCCCGTGGCTTATCATGGAAACAATGGCAAAATCGTCAAAATTCGTGTAACGGAAGGAGGGGAGCTTAGCGGAGCTCAGCGGAGAAAAGATGGGCAGAATATCCAGATCGAAGCCGCCTCCCGGCATGAGAAAATCCATTCCGGAAAAATATTCAACAGGGAAGGCGCCCTCCTCTGAGGAGTATGAGCCGGGGAGGATGGCAATAAGCTCGTCGTCCTTCAAAGGGACAAAGCTGAGGCCGTTTATTAATTCCTTTCTGTATCCGGCGATTGCGCAGTCCAGCTCTTCGTTTTTGACCGCATTATAGGTTTCCTTCACGTCGTTCATGCTCATGTAGAGCAGGTCGGTTTCAGGGGAGAGATTTTTAAAGTCTGAAATTATGGTGGGGAGCCAGTGCCGCGCAGCAGAGGTGTAGGCGCCGACCTTGAAGGTGGAGTGATTGCGCTGCCTGATGCTTTCGGCGGCAGCTTCAAGCCGGGCTGAAGACTCAACAAGGGCCTCCATATGGTGAAGAAGCTCCTTCCCGTTGGGGGAGAGCTTCACGCCTGTTTTCCCTCTTGCAAGAAGAGTTAACCCCAGTTCGTCCTCAAGGGAGCTCATCATGTGGGTCAGGGCAGACTGAGTGTATTCAAGCTCCCGGGCAGCTGCCGAAAGGCTGCCTGTTTCCACGGCTTTTAAAAGGGCATATACCTTGTTTGTCTCCAATTTATCATTCTTCTTTCTTATAATTGGCTATCTATGAAAATTTTTAATATCAACCATAATAATATAGAATTTTCATTATTGCAAGCTTTGTGTTACAATTCGTTCATATTTTTTTCAGGAAAGGATAAATGAAAGATGGATAATCAAAGAAGCTCCTGGGGCAGTAACATAGGTTTTGTTATGGCTGCCATAGGCTCTGCGGTTGGTCTTGGAAACATCTGGGGCTTTCCGTACAAAATGGGTAAGTGCGGAGGATTCACTTTTCTCATAGTATACGTATTGCTTGCAATCTTTGTTGGTTTTGTTATTATGGTTTCCGAGCTGGCCTTGGGGCGGAAGACTCTCAAATCCCCCATTGCGGCATATGAAAATGCCTCAAAGAAATATAAATGGCTGGGTTGGCTTGCAGTTCTCTCCCCCTTCCTCATCATGACCTTCTATTCGGTTCTGGGCGGCTACTGCATCTACTACATCATCATCAACATCGTTGGAATCTTCGGCGGCATGCCGGACAGCTCCTCCTTCGGAGCCATGATCACCAACATCCCCGTTTCAATTGGCGTTCTTGTTCTGTTCATGGTTATCTGCTGCGCAATCGTTGCAGGCGGCGTTTCCGGCGGAATTGAAAAGTTCAACAAGGTTGGTATGCCTGCCCTCTTCGTTATGCTGGTAATCGTGATCATCAAGGCATGGACTCTTCCCAATGCAGATGTCGGTCTCAAATTCATGTTCGTCCCCGGCTATGCAGTTTCAGCCGGCTTCATAGATGAGGCTCCCAACTTCATAACGGTTCTCGGAACTGCCGGCGGCCAGATGTTCTTCTCCCTCTCTCTTGCAATGGGCATCATGATCACCTATGGCTCCTACATCCCCAAGGGCGAAAATCTTATTAAGAACTCTGCAGTCATTGTTTTTGCAGATACCCTGGTTGCTCTCATGGCCGGCCTTGCGGTTATCCCTGCTGCAGTTGCCAACGGAATCAGCAGCGGCATGGCTCTGAATGAAATCAAGCTGAGCGGCCCCAGCCTCCTCTTTGCAACCCTGCAGGATGTTTTCTGCTCAATGGGCCCCATAGGCGGCGTGTTCGGCGCAATCTTCTACATGCTGGTTCTCATTGCAGCTGTTTCCTCTGCAATCTCCCTCATGGAGGTTCTTGCCTCCCACTTTATCGACAAGGAAATTGAAAAGGGCAACAATCCCGACAGAAAGGGAATCACCCTCCTCGTTTCCGCCGCAATCACCGTTCTTGGCGCTGTTGTTGCAGCAGACGGACTGGGCTCCAACGGCTTTGCTCCCTGCGACCTCTTCGGAAGCGTGGCTGACGGCTGGACTGACTGCTGGCTCGACTTTATGGACTGCTGGTCTGAAGGCATTATGATGCCTCTCGGAGCAATGCTCATGTCCTTAATGATTTCAGCTGAGCTGAAGCCGAAATATATTCTTCAGGAGGTTTCGGACGGGGCAAAGGTGAAGGGCTTCTTCAGAAAGTTCTATGTAATCAGCATCTGCTATATTGTTCCTCTTGCAATGGTGCTGGTTTTTGCCGGCCAGATTCAGGCCTTCTTCGGAAACAGCGGCGTTATTGCCTATGTTATTGCAGCAATCGCTCTCATAATCTTTATGTGGCACACACTCATCCCTAACGACGATACGCTGGAATAATAAAACCGAAAATGACATAATAAGCACGGCCATTTTAAGGCCGTGCTTATTATAAAAACCGGCAGAGGACCGGGTAAAATATTCTGGTCTGCCCTTTGAAATTTAAGGTGGGCAGTGAACCTTTTGCTTGTCTCCTTTCGTTGACTGCAGTTTAACGCGGCAAGCTTAAATCTCAATGAAAAATTTGTGAGCAAATTTTGAACCTTTTTATGAAAAGAAAGAAAAAATATAAAATAATTAGCGAACTCCTTTTAGCACTTGCTATAGTGTTTGTTTATTGCTCTTGTGGCAGAGCGGAAGAGCTGCAAGCTGCAAGCTCCAAGCTGCAAGTAGACGAAGGAGAAGAGCTCCAAGCTCCAAGCTACAAGTTCCAAGGAGACGAGGGAGACGAGCTGAAAGCTGTTGAACCGGAGGAGACTGTTGAGCCGGAGGTTACGGCTGAGCCTGTTGACATGTGGGGGCTTGAAAAGGGCGATGTGCTGATTTTCGGCTCCTATGAGCAGGACAACGAGCTTTCAAACGGAAGCGAGAATATTGAATGGCTGGTGCTTGAAAGGCAGGAAAACAGGCTTTTTCTCATTACCGAATGCGGAATTGACTGCCGGCAGTATGACGAAGATTATGCAGCTGTCACATGGGACAGCTGCAGTCTGAGGAGCTGGCTGAATGAGGAATTTTTGAACGCTGCCTTTTCGGAGGAAGAGCAGCTGATGATTGAACAAACAGCTGTTCCCGCCGAAAAGAACCCGGACTACGGCACATCTCCCGGCAGCAGCACTGTTGACAGAATATTTCTCCTGAGCATTCAGGAGGCAGAAAAATATTTTGCCTCCGACGAGGAAAGACTCTGCTGCCCCACGGCTTATGCCTCTGCCAACGGCGCAAAGAAAAATGCAGAGACCAACTGCTGCTGGTGGTGGCTCCGCTCCCCGGGCTTCAGCGAGGAAAATGCAGCAATTGTTGACAGGTCAGGTGCTGTTACCACAATGGGGGATCTGGTTATAAGCGCAGTGAGCGCAGTTCGCCCTGCGATGTGGATTAACATCGAATAGCTTAGCTTCCAAGGATATATCTTGCAACATAAACTCCGCTTGCGCTGGCGTGGCTCAGAGAATGGGTCACGCCGCTTCCGTCTCCAATGACAAAAAGTCCCTTGTGAACCGTTTCAAGGTTCTCATCAAGCTTGACCTCCATGTTGTAGAACTTAACCTCCACGCCGTAAAGCAAGGTGTCGTCATTGGCGGTTCCCGGAGCAATTTTATCCAGGGCATAAATCATTTCCACGATGCCGTCAAGAATTCTCTTGGGCATAACAAGGCTCAGGTCTCCCGGAGTGGCTTTAAGAGTGGGGGTTATGAAGGCCTTGGAAATGCGTTTTTCCGTGCTTCTCTGGCCGCGGATAAGGTCTCCGAAGCGCTGAATTATGACGCCTCCGCCCAGCATGTTGGAAAGGCGGGCTATGCTCTCCCCGTAGCCGTTTGAATCCTTAAAGGGCTCGGTGAAGTGCTTTGAGACCAGGAGAGCAAAGTTTGTATTCTCGGTCTGGAGCGCCGGGTCCTCATAGCTGTGGCCGTTGACGGTTACGATTCCGTTGGTGTTTTCGGTAACAACGGCTCCCTTAGGGTTCATGCAGAAGGTTCTGACAAGGTCCTGATATTTCTCGGTTTTATACACAATTTTGCTCTCGTAAACATCATCTGTTATATGGCGGAAGATTTCTGCCGGCAGCTCAACTCTGACGCCAATGTCAACCCTGTTGCTGAGAGTTTCAATCTCAAGCTTTTCGCAGACCTGCTCCATCCACTTGCTGCCGCTTCTGCCCACGGAGATTATGCATTTTTCGCCCCAAAAGCTTCCGCTGTCTGTTTCAATGCAATAGCCGCCGCTTTCAAGAGAAACGGAACGGACAGGAGTGTTGAAGAAGAAAGCAACCCTCTGCTCAAGCTCGGAATATAGGTTTGAGAGAACCTCATAATTTATGTCGGTCCCGAGATGGCGGACGGAGGCATCAAGAAGATGAAGCCCGTTTTGCAGGCAGGTTCTTTTCAGGGAGCTGCTGGCGGTTGAATAAAGCTTTGTTTTTTCGCCTCCGTGGGAGGCATTTATACTGTCCACATACTGCATGAGCTCAAGGGCCTTTTCCTTGCCGATGAATTCATGGAGAGAGCCTCCGAATTCATTGGTTATGTTATACTTCCCGTCGGAAAAGGCGCCGGCGCCGCCGAAGCCCGACATGATTGAGCAGGAGGGACAGTTGACGCACTTGGTGATCTTTTTTCCGTCTATGGGGCAGTTGCGCCGACTCAGCTGCTTTCCGGCTTCAAAAACCCCGATTTTTAAGGAGGGGTCAAGCCTTGAAAGCTCGTAGGCGGAAAATATTCCGCCCGGACCTGCGCCTATTATTATTACATCGAATTTATCCATTTATACCATCCTGTTTGAAAGAGTTCCTATGCCTTCGATTTCAACCTCAACAAGGTCTCCGGCTTTGAGCCAGATTTTCTCCTTCTTTTCAAGATTGACTCCGCTGGGGGTTCCGGTGAAAATCAAATCTCCCGGCTCGAGGCGGATGAATTTTGAAGCGTAGCTGACGATCTCGCTGCAGGAGTGAATCATGTCTGCAGTGCTGCCGTTCTGCCTGAGCTCCCCGTTTACAAAGCTTTTAATCTGCTTTCCGGAGTCGGGAGAACCGAATTCATCAGCGCTCACAATGCAGGGGCCGCAGGGGCCGAAGCCCGGCATGGTCTTTCCGATGAGCCACTGGCTGGAGGCCATCTGGGGTCTTCTGACGGAGAAATCGTTTCCGGCTGTGTAGCCGAAAATATAATCGGCAGCATCCTCCTCGCTTACATTCCAGGCGGTTTTACCCATGACAATCACAAGCTCTGCTTCGTAATCATAGGAATCCTCCCAGGAGGGCAGCTCAACAGCTGCGCCGGAGGGCACGAGGGCATTGAAAAATTTGGAAAAGAGGATGGGCACATCCGAGGTTTTAAGATTCACATTTTCTGCATGGGCTCTGTAGTTAAGGCCGACGCAGACCAGCTTAACAGGCTTTGAAAAGAGGTTTGCATATTCAGCGCCGGAAATTTCCGGAAGCTTTTCGCTTATGTCAATTTTCTTTCCGGAAACAATCTCCTCCATGGATGCAAGGGAGGAAACATCAAGCCAGCGGCCGTTATCCATTACGGCAGCATGGCTTTCGCCGTTAATTTTGAAGTTTGTGAATTTCATTTGAGTTTTTCCTTTCTTGTTGTTCTATATGAGAAGCCAGGTGAGCAGGCTTGAAATGGCTGAAATCAGGGCAATCATAATAAGCTGCCCCATAAATGAAGACGCTAACAGTCCGAGAAATTCCCTTATGAAGGCATTGGGCCAAAAATACCACTTTGTGGGCGCCCCCATGCCGTCCAGGCGCCAGCCCTGGGATGCGGCAAGCATGCCGCTTCTGAAAACATGGAAATTGGTTGTGGCAAAGGCGATTTTTGCATCGGGCTTTTTCTCTTCAATGAGCTTCCTTGAAAACAGCATGTTTTCCCTTGTGGTTGAAGATTTTGTTTCTGCCAGCATGCGGCAGGAGGGTATGCCCTTTTCAAGGAGGTATTTTTCCATCCCTTCCGCTTCGCTCAAGCATTCGTCGCTCCCTTTTCCCCCTGAGGGCACGAATATCGGGCCCTCTCCCGCAAGCTTCTGCTGTTCGGCGGCAAATTCCATGGCCCTGTCCACCCGGCCCCGGATTATGGGATAGAGAGTTCCGTCAGGGCGGATTTTGCAGCCCAATATCATGACAAAATCCTTGTCGTAGGCTGGGGTGTGAAGCCCGGCGTACACGGTGCAGAAAATAATGGCCAGGAAAAGGCATTCGAAATAGCAGAACAGGCCGCAATAGCTGTTGTGCAGCCAGTTGGGGAGCATGAGAGAGCTGTTGTTGTTTATTATCTGCTGCCCTGCGGCAACGGCAAGCAGCATGATAAGGGCAATGCCGATTGCGTAGAGATTGGAGGGATAAAAGCCCTCCTTTATTATGAGCATGATGTTGCTCAGAGCAAGGGCCAGAGCAAAAAGCAGGAGCAGGGGAGAGGTGAGCTCCATGAAACGCTCCGAGGAGAAGGCAAGGCTCACAAGCATGAGACTGTAGGTCCCGTCTGAGCCGTAGACAAGAAAATAGCGGAACCTGTAATAGGCAATAACAAGGAAATACAGAGCGAAGCCCAGGGCTGCAACCGTTTTATAGGAGAAAAGATTTTCCTTAAGGGACTTTTTGAAAAAAAGGAAAAGAAACAGCGAAAGAATGAGGCATGCCAGCCCTATGGCAGGGGAAACATATTCCCAACCGTCGAAATTTCCGGTTATGAGCCGAAGTTCTTCTTCCGTCATAGGTCTTTAATCTCAACGGCAATACCGGAATTGTCGAAAACGGTTATGAGGGCATAGGTGAGCTCCCGCCCCTGTCCGGCCGTCCCGGGGTTAACAACCATTACGCTCCCTAACTGTGAGTTTTCGGGGGAATGGGTGTGGCCGTAGAGGGCGAGGGAACAGCCTCTTTCCAGAGCTGCATATACAAGGCTGTCTCTTGAATAGCGGACGTTATATTGATGACCGTGGGCTATGAAGGCCTTCACGCTGCCCAGAGGAACAACATCGGTCTCCGGCGAGAGGGGAGAAAGATCGCAGTTTCCGCAGACGGAATAGAGGGGAAGCTCCGGAAAGCTTTCCCTTATGGAGAGGGCATCACGGTCATGGTCTCCAAGGTGGATGACAACATCAGGCCTTTCCCGGCGTATTGCCTCCAGCATGAGGACTGTGTTTGAATGAGTGTCTGAAAAAAGGGCGGCCTTAATCATTTGAAAAACTTCCTCGGTCTGTAGAATTCGAAAATTACGCAGTCCTTCCCCTTCTCGTTGCGGGGCTCATGACTTGTCCAGCAGACTCTCATGGCTCCGAAAAGATAATTCAGCTTCACGGGAAGGGTTTCTTCACAGAGCTTATGGGCAATGAACTGGGGCCTTGCCATGAAATTTCCTGCCAGATGGCTCAGAGCAAAGGCCATGGGGAAGGATGAACCGTCCTTCATGAAATCCTTTGCGGAATTCGTGAGCTGCCCACGGAGGAATTCTCTGCCGTGAAATCTGAACCAGGCAACTATGGTTGGGTCAAAGCTCTCTATGCAGACAGCGCCTTTATATTCCCTGAGAATATCACGGGTTTTTCTGCAAAGCTCCCGATTGCGAGGCCCTGTTTTCAGCTCGCAGATAATGGGACCGCGGCCGTTTATCACCTTTAACACATCAGTGAAAAGGGGGACAGTCTGGCTGCTGCCGCAGAGCTTCAAAGTGCTGAGCTTAGAATAATCAAGGTCCCAGACCTTGGCATCCACTCCGCAGACTCTGAGAAGAGAATCGTCATGAAAAACAACAACCTGCCCGTCCCGGCTGAGCTGCACATCAAGCTCAACTCCGTAGCCTGCCAGGGCGGCCTGTTCAAAGGCTTCGAGGGAGTTTTCGGGAACGGATTTGTCTCTGCTGTGGAGCCCTCTGTGGGCGCAGTTGCGGCCCATGAAGGGAGCCTTTTTTTCTTTTGAGGCGTGCCCGGGGGCAGTCATATAGAGAGGGAGAGCAGCTCCTGCAGCTGCAGCGCAGAGGATGAATTTGGAAGCTTTTCTGTTCATTGGGAATTATTCCTTATCTTTAAAATCGGCGGGGGTGAAGGTTTCGAGCTCCTTCTTTTCCGGGTTTTCCATGGCGGCAAGCCTGTTCGCCTGGCGTATCACCGTGTCTTCAAAGAAGTTGCGGACATCTCTTCCGTTGCCGAAGTTCTCGCCGCGGTTTTCATACATTTGGTCAAATATTTCCTTTGCGCTCTTTTTCGCGGATTTTGAGAGGACATAGCCGTTTTTGCTGCACTGGGAGAGGAAAATTTTGAAAAGCTGCTCTCCGTTGTAGTCGGGGAAGAGGAAATATTTGTTAAAGCGGGACTCAAGCCCCGGATTTGAGCTTATGAAGCCCTCCATGGGCTCGGTGTAGCCTGCAACTATTACAATCAGGTCCTCCCGATGGTCCTCCATGGCCTTGAGAAGGGTTTCTATTGCCTCCCGGCCGAAATCCTGCTCGCCGCCGGAGGAGAGGGAATAGGCCTCGTCTATGAAAAGGACTCCGCCTATTGCGGAATTGATTACCTCCTGGGTTTTAAGAGCCGTCTGCCCCACATAGCCCGCCACAAGACCGGACCTGTCAACCTCAATCAGCTGCCCCTTGCTCAGAACGCCTATTGAGGCATAGAGCTTTGAGAGCAGCCTGGCAACCGTGGTTTTGCCGGTGCCGGGATTGCCTAAAAAGACCATGTGGAGACTCATGGCGCTGTTGGGAAGGCCGTTTTCTTCCCGCAGCTTTCTCACCTTAACGAGGTTCATGAGATTTTTAATGTCTTTTTTAACATCTTCAAGGCCCACAAGCCCGTCAAGCTCTGCCATGCAGGCATCGAAATCAGGCTTTTCACTCTCTTCCGGAGCAGCCTGGGCTGCAGCAGCTGAGGCGGGGGCGCTTCCGGCGGCAGAGGACCGGGTTTTGTTTTTCTCAATGAAGGAGGGCTCCGGAGAGCTTACAAAGTCCATGGGATTAACAGGCTGACGGCTGCTTTTCTTCACCCCCACGGAATCGCATATGGCAGTGAGCTTGTCTGCGCATTCGGTTATGTACTCCGCCTCGGAATAGGTCACATCCTCATCGGCCGCAGCAAGCCGGAGGAGAATATTGTTCAGCATGGAGATGAAAAGCCTTGAGTCGGCCGTGCCCCGCTTCACATCCTCTTCCGCAAGAGTCCAGAAGAAAACGGGGGGAAGGAACATCTCGCTGCTGCAGACCTTGCTCGTGAGGCTCCAGAGCATGAAGGAAGGGGAGGCTTGCCCAACGGAAAAAATCTCGTTGGCAAGGGCAACATGGCTCTCGTTTATGCCGCCGGAACGGCTCCAGAGAGCGAAGGCGCAGCTTCTGACGAATTCATCAAGCTCTTTGGCATGGGAGCGGGAATTGGCTTTGTAGAAGGCCTCGGTGTTGGCAATGTAATATTTGTGAAACTCCTCTGGGGAGACATTGAAAGCTGACGGCATGATATACCTCCAAAAACTTTTTTACATCATAGTTTACCACGGAAAGGATTGAGTTTCAACAGCAAAACTGCCGGCATCAGACCGGCAGTTTAACATAAAAGCTGTTTATTCCGTTTTCGCTCTCGGCCCAGATTTTTCCCTTGTGGGCTTCAGCTATTGTTGAGGCAATGGAGAGACCGAGTCCATAGGAGCAGTTCATGCTGCGGGACTTATCTGCCCGGTAGAAGCGCTCAAATATGTGTTTCAGGTCCTCCCGGGGAATTTCCGGCCCGTAATCGGCAACTTTAATTGTGCAGTAGGAGTGGGAGCGGGAGACGGAAAAAACCGTTTCCGTTCCGGGGCTGCAATATTTTTTCGCATTGTCAAGCAGAATGCCCATCAGCTTGCAAAGCTGCTGTTCATCGCCCCTGAGGCTTATGCCCGGCTCAATCTGAGACTTAAGAGTCAGCCCGTTTTCAAAGAACAGAACCTCAAAGGAGTCGGCTGTACGCACTGCGGCATCACTGAGAGAAAATTCTGCTGTGGTGATGCTGCCGGCATCACTGTCGGCCCGGGTGAGGTCCAGCATTTCGGTTATCAGGCCCTGCATCTGCTTGCCCATCTGCTGAATGTTGGAAACAAATTTCCCGTTCTGCTCTTCGGAAAAGCTTCCTGACTGAAGCAGGTCGCTGCTTGTTATTATGACAGTGAGGGGAGTTTTCAGCTCGTGGGATGCGTCTGCAATGAAACGCCTCTGGCGCGTGAAAGCCTGTTCAACAGGCTTCACGGCCCAGCGGGCAAACAGAATGCTCAGAAGGAGAAAGATTATAAAGGCGAACAAACCAATGAGAAGACAGGTTTTTAGGAGTGAAGAAAGAGCATTCTGTTCGCTGGATATATCTGCAAAAACGAGAACCTGGCCTTTATGGTCCTCCGATTTGAGATAACGGAGATTATATTCCGGAATTTCCCCAATATCTGCCCCGGAGCTTTCAACAAGAGTGACGAGGCTTTCGAGAAATTCCTCGTCGGAAAGGTCGTAATACCCTTCGCTGACGGAGATTATTTCTCCGGAGCCGTCTGTTCTCAGGGTGAAGAAGGGGAGCTTGATATCCTGGGAGATGTCATCCGGTCTTGGGGGCCGCTCCTGGGCAATCAGCTGGGAGCGCATCATGCTGACAGACTGGCTGTACATTGAGCTTCTTGTGTTGAAATAGACAAAGGAGAGTATTGCGCACATCATAACAAACACAATGGCCATTATGACGGAAACGAATTTTATTCTGAGCTTTTTTATCATGTCAGCCGGAAATTTCCAGATGATAGCCCAGGCGCCTCAAGGCCTCGATTTTCACATTTGAGCCGATCTGGGCCAGCTTCTTTCTGAGAAAGCCTATGTATACCTCAACATGGTTTTCAACCGCATTGGAGTCATAGCCCCAGACCTTTGCCAAAATCAGCTCCTTGGGCAGATTCCGGTCTTTGTTCTGGAGGAGGATGCGCATAACATCGAATTCCCTGGCTGAAAGCCGGACGCTTTCGTTGCCGCAGATAAGCATGGAGGTTGAAAGGTCTAAGGAGGTGTTGCCGTAGCAGAGCTCGTCAACCTCACTGCCCTGGCGCCTTAAAAGGGCGTTGATGCAGGCAAGAAGCTCCCGGCTGTCAAAGGGCTTTGAGAGATAGTAGTCTGCGCCGGCGTTGAGACCCTCGATCCTGTCTTCCACGCTGGATCTGGCTGTGAGCATGAGTATGGGAGTGCCGCAGTGCTTTGCCCGAACCTCTCTTGCAACCTCATAGCCGTTCATAAGGGGCATCATAACATCAAGTATGAGCAGGTCGTAAACCCCTAAGAGGGCATATTCGGCGCCGTCTTCCCCGTTGTATACAGCCTCAACCTCGAAGCCCTTTGACTCAAGAAGAAGCTTCAGAGAGTCGGCAAGCATTTTTTCGTCTTCAACAATTAAAATCTTCATAATATAACTATATTACAGCATTTTTCTTAACACAAGCTGAAAAATTACCGCCTGTCAGGCATGGGATTCCAGCCCTGAATTTCCAAAGTGTCATAATAGGCGTAATAGAAGGTCTGCCCCTCTGAAAGGCCGGAGATTATCTCAACATTTTCGGAGTCTGCAATCCCTGTTTCAACGGTCACGGGATTTGTGAGAGCTTCGTTTTTCTCGTCGTAGCCGGTGTAGACAAAGCTTGAGCCGTTTTCGCAGTTAAGAGCTGCTGCGGGAACCGTGAGCACATTTTCAACCTCACTCACAGTGATGAGACAGGAGGCATTCATTCCGGAAATCATGTCTTCGCTGCGGTCAAGGGTTATAACGGCGCTGTATTTGCTGTTGCCTCCGTTGTTTGAAAATGTTGTGTTTATCTCGGTGACTGTTCCCGTGAAGGACCGGCCCGGAAGAGCATCTATTGTAACAAGAGCCTCTCCGTTCTTCTTAACCGACAAAATGTCCAGCTCATCAACGGTGATGGTAACCTGCATTTTGTCCGTTGGGGTTATGTTCATGAGAAGGGTTCCCTCGGTGGAGAAAAGCTCAACTGCTTCAGCCGCTGCCGAAGACATGCCGCCCACGGAGCCTCCGCCCATTCCGCCTCCGCCGCCACCTGAGGGCGCATCGGAAGAGGCTTTGGGATAGAGAAGAGTGTAGGTTTTGCTGCCCTCTCCGCTGAGAACATAGGAGAAGGTGCAGATGTCGCCAACGCTTATGTCGCTTGCGAAGAGACTGCGGGCAAATTCAACTCCTGTCTCGTCTGAGAAATCTATTGTGACGATTTCGTCGCTTATGGCGGTTATTGTTCCATAGGCCTTCATAACCGGCTGAGCCGGATCGGACGAGGGCTCTTCGCTGCCGGGATTTTCGCCGTTGGGCTCTTCGCCCCCTGTTTCAAGGGCCGTCTGGTGGGCAACGATATATCCTTCGCCTTCAACAAGGGAATCGTCAATGTCTGTTATATAGCCGGAGGAGGGGGCAATAACATAGCCGTCTCTGTACATCTGGAAGAGCTGGGCATAGATGTCTTCATATTCCTGATGCTGCTTTGCAAGCTCATAGTATTCTCCGGTATATTCGGTTTCGCTTATGTAATACAGCTGGGAGCCGTCATAAACATATGTGCCCTCGCTAATGTAGCTGTATGCAATTTTTCCGCTAACTCCGGTGACCTTTATTTCGTCTCCGTTGGAAAGCTTAATGACTGCAAGGCAGCCGTGCTCAAGCATAACCTCCCGGACGCTGTCTCCCGCCTTTGCATAAACGGTTTCCACGGTTCCGGCAGTGCTTGAATATATTGCGGAGCTGGTTTTGTTCTCTATAATATCCGAAATTTCCTCTTCCAGATACTCCAGAGTTTCCTTCACGTCGATAATTGCGTTCATAACGCTGACCTTGTCAACGCAGGCAAGAGCCTCGCCCTGGCTGACGGTCTCCCCGTCTGAAACCAGGTAGCCGGTTATTTCAACCCCTGAGGGGACCGTGACCTCAACAGGATCTCCTGCGGTGAGAGTGCCGGTGCCGGAGATGTTTGAGCTGATGGTTTCCCTCTCAACGGTTCCTGAAAGAATGCTTGCCCCTGAGGAGGAAGACCTTGAATTTTCAATTATGAAGGGGAGAACCACCAGAGCTGCAGCCAAAATAATAATGATTGCAGGCAGAATATATTTTTTCTTTTTCTTGTTCATTTTCCATCAGCCTCCGTAATGCAGCGCATCTATGGGCTTCATTTTTGCAGCCTTGTTGGCCGGATACAGCCCGAAAACCACACCTATAAACAAACAGAAGACAACGGCGATTATAACCACGGTTCCGTTCAGACTGAAGCTCATGGAAAGGCTTGATGCAACCACTGCTGCAATTCTTATTATTGTCCAGGAGAGGAAGATTCCTATTGCGCAGCCCAGCATACAGAGCACCACGGCCTCAATGAGGAACTGGCGGAGTATATCTCCCCTGGTGGCGCCGATGGCCTTTCTTATGCCGATCTCCCTTGTCCTTTCAGTGACGGTAACCAGCATGATGTTCATGATTCCTATTCCCCCGACAACGAGAGAAATTGCCGCAATTCCCCCTAAAAGGATGGAAAGCACTGAGGTTATGCTGCTCATGGCATCCTCCATAATGTCCATTGAGGAAATGGAATAGGCATCGTCATCCTCTTCAAAGCGCTCATAGAGAATTGCTTCAATAACATCTTCAGCCGTATCTATGCTTCCGCCCTCCGGAGCGCTGACTACAAAGCTTGTTATGTCTGAGCTTATGCTGTCGCTTATTCTGAGAAGAGAGGTGTAGGGCACATAGGCAACATAGCTTTCCCCCAGCATGGTTGTTGCAATGGTTTCTTCGGAGGAGAGAACGCCGATTATCGCATATTTCATTCCGTTCAGGGATATTTCTTCTCCTATGCAGTCATCATAGCCCACAAGCTCCTCTGCAGCGGAGCTGTTGAGAACGCAGACCCGGGTATTATTGTCTAAATCGCTGTCCTTTATGAAGCGGCCGAGATAGAGAGTCAGCCCCTCAATGTCATAGTATTCCGGGCTTGTGCCTATTACTGTTATACTGTCGCTCGTGGAGCTGTATTTTCCCGTTGCCGAGACGGAGGCTGAGGGGGCAATGAGCCCCAAAGCCTCGTTTTCAAGGCTCCAGCTCTGCAGGTCCTCAAGGCTTATGGGATAGCCCTTATCGTCGGAAATTGTGACGGTGAGCATGTCGCTCCCAAGGGAGGAGACAGCATCGGTGACAGAGCCTGTTGCCCCGTTAACAAGGCTCACCAGAACAACAAGAGCAACAACACCTATTATAATTCCAAGCATTGTGAGCATGGCCCGAAGCTTGTTGGAGCTTATGCTCCGCAGAGCCATTTTTAAAGACATAATCACAGCGTCACCTCGGAAAGCTTTCCGTCAAAAATGTGGATCACACGCTTTGCCTGCTTTGCAATATCATTGTCGTGGGTGATGAGAACAATGGTGTTGCCCTGGTCATGAAGCTCATGGAACATGGCCATGATTTCCTTTGTGGTTTTCGAGTCCAGATTGCCGGTGGGCTCGTCTGCAAGGATGAGAGAGGGCTCCGTTACAAGGGCTCTTGCAACCGCAACTCTCTGCTGCTGGCCGCCGGAGAGCTCCGTGGGGGAGTGCTTGGCTCTTTTTGAAAGACCAACTCTTTCAAGAGCCTCCGCAACCCGTTTCTGCCGCTCTGCCTTGGGAACGCCCCTGTAAATGAGAGGCAGCTCAACATTTTCCTCCGCAGACATTTTTGCTATGAGATTAAAATTCTGAAATACAAAGCCGATTTTTTCGTTGCGTACCCGGGAGAGCTCATTTTCGGAATAATCCTCAATGGGAATCCCGTCTAAAAGATAGGTTCCGGCATCGGCAATATCAAGGCAGCCGACTATGTTCATAAGGGTGGATTTTCCGCTGCCTGAGGGACCTATTATGCTAACGAATTCCTTGGGGTATATGTGCATGGTGGCGTGGTCAAGGGCCTTTACCCTTTCGTCGCCCACGGTGTAAAATTTGCAGACATCCTTCAGATCAATCATCAGAAACCTCCGGGCATACCGCCGCCACCGCCGCCGGGCATACCTCCGCCTCCTCCGCCGCCGAAGTCGCCGCCACCGCCGCTGGGCATACCGCCACCGCCGGACATACCGCCTCCGCCGAAGTCGCCGCCGCCTTCAGGCATGTCGCCGAAGCTCATGCCTCCAAAGCCGGAAGAGCTGCTTTCCGTGTAGTAGACCGTGTCGCCAACGGAAAGACCTGAGCTTATCTCAACATAGCTGCTGTTTGAAAGCCCTGTTTCAACCTCAACCAGGCCGCCGAATTCTCCGGTGTCCTCGTCATAGGAGGTGTATACATAAGACATGGAGCTGGTCTGGTGGAGAGCATCATAGGGGATTATAATCGCATTATCAACGCCCTTAATGCGGATAACAACCTTGGCTGTCATGCCGGGGAGCATGCTTTCCGCCTTGTCTAAGGTGATAACGGCGGTATAACGGGTCACGCCTGAGGAGCTGGTTGCAACCTTGTTGATTTCGGTGAGCTCTCCGGAGAAGCTGTCGTCTCCTATTGAGCTGACGGTTATGGTTGCGCTCTGGCCGATTTCCAGAGAGAGAATGTTAGCCTCGTCCACGCTTATGCTCACTTCCATCTTCTCGTCGGGAGAGAGGGTGACAACGCTGTATTCCGAGGAGGTGTCGGTTTCGTCCTCATCGTAATCCACGGAGCTTACGGAACCGCTGAAGGGAGCGGTCAGCTCACCGGTGGAGTACAGCTTCATGAGGGAAAGAAGCTCCTCCTCCTTTTCTCCTCTTTCACGGACCAGACGGTCATAGTTTCCGGAGAAGGATGTGTCTGTGAGATAGAACAGATAGGTTGAGGCATAAACCGTTGCTCCCTCATTGCAGTATATGCTGCTCACGGTGCCGGCAATTCCGGTGACCTTCAGTTCCTCACCGTTGGGAAGCTCAATCAGGGCAAGAGCGCCGTGCTCCGCCATAACCTCGGCAACGGAATCGCCCTTTTGGGCGTAAACCGTTTTAAGGGTTCCTGCAACCCCTGCGGTTATATATGAGTCAACAGTGTCGTCCTTGGCGTCGTTAATGTCGTCATCCAGGTCGCTGATTTCATCCTGAACGGAAACCATTGCGCTCATAACGCTTGTGAGATCAACGGTTGCAATAACATCGCCCTGAGAGACTTTGTCGTTGGCGCTCACAAGGACCTCGTCAATCTCAACGCCTGCAGGAACGGTGATTTCCTCTTCGTCAACGTTGCTTAATCTGCCTGAGCCGGAAACGCTGGTGCTTATGCTTCCAAGCTCTGCCTGGGCTGAAACAACGTCGCCAAAGGAGCCGAAGCTTTTTGCAACCTTTCTGCGCAGGATGAAAACTCCGCAGGTAACCGCAATAACAACCGCAACAACAATTATAATTACCGTCCTGATTATGCGGCGTCTTTTCTTCTTTTTTTGTTTTTCAAGCTTTGTGAAAAGCTCTTCATCCCTTGAAGGGGCATTATCTTCCATGTTTTTAATATACCTCCCTTTTTAATTCCGGCCTATCATATTACAGAAATCTTAAAATTAACTGAAAAAATAATGAACAGCAGGTTAACAAAATAAAAAACCGGGCGTTTATCCGCCCGGCGCATTATTCTCCTGCCTCGGGAAGGCAGTGCATATGGGTTCTTCCCAGAATTCTGAAGCCCTCTGCGGTTTTGCAGAGCCTTTTAAGCCCGAAGCTATAGGCTCTGAGCCTGAGATAGAGAGTGATGCTCTTTGCATCGTCGCAGCCTGCCGGGAACTGGCTCAGGTGATATTTGAAGACCGAGTCAAGCTGCCTTTCCAGGAGGCCCCGGGTTGAAACAAAGCTGTTTGGCTTTGCGGTCATATAAAAGGCAAGGGCCTTAACCGGCGCAGCCTTAAGGCCGAAACGGGTTTGGAAAATGTTTTCATAGGGAGCAAAATTGGCAAGCTCCTTGCATATCCTGCCCACATTAAGATGGTCCTGATGGCATTCGGAAATCACATCCGGGTCTGGGCAGAGGATAACATCGGGAGAAAAGTCGCTTATAACGGCGGCTATAGCCTTCTCCAGCTCGGAGCATTCATAGCAGGCTCCGTCTTTAAAGCCCAAAAAGCGCACATCGTGAATGCCTAAAAATGCGGCGGAGGCAAGGGCCTCCCTCTTCCGCTCCTCTGCAAGCTCATCCCCCTTGAAAGTGCTGAGAGAATCGCCGAAGCGCCCGTCAATGCAGATGAGAAAGCAGACTCTTTTTCCGGCTGCGGCAAGCTTTGCGGCAGTTGCTCCGGCGCCTATTTCAATGTCATCCGGGTGGGGGCCCACAAAAAGAAAGCTGTTGAAGCTCTCAAGAGAGGGAACCGGCGCCGCATGCTTTATTATGGTTTTAACAAGCATAATAAACCTCCGCACAGTAAAATTTCGCTCTTATTTTACAATCAGCGCCCCAATATTTCAAGCCCGTAAATAACGCTTCAGCCCCATTTCACCACCTTGCCCGACTTAAAAAAAGCCCTGCCTGAGCCCGTTCCCCACAAAATAAAATATTACAAAAAAATACAAATTATGTCAACTGTTTTCCGTTGACATAATTATTTTGACATGATAATTTTTATGCACAAAAATATGTTGGGAGCCGTTCAAAATGAAAAAATTATCTGTTATTGCTGCGCTTTTGGTAAGCGTTTTGATGCTTTGTTCTTGCGGGTCGGAGGAGCTGCAAGCTCCAAGCGAAGATAAGCTACAAGCTACAAGCTGCAAGCTCCAAGGAGACGAAGGTTACGAAGAGCTGCAAGGAGACGAGAGTTACGGAGACGAGGAGCAAGTTGTTGAACCGGTGATTACGGAAGCCCCTGTTCAGGAGTGCGCCGTTATAATTGAAAAACAGCCCACAGATGAGCATCTCACCGAGGGGGCTCAGGCCATTTTCATTGCAAAGGCCTCCGGAAGCCAATCTGTCCGCTGGATTATAACAGACCCAACCCAGGCTCACATGTATGACGAAGCGGCGCTGAAGGCTGCCTTCCCGGGGCTTGAAATTGAGGGCATGGACTCCGAAACTCTGAAGCTGAAATATGTCCCCGCAGGGATGGACGGCTTCAAAGCCAGCGCCCTGTTTTCAGACGAGGGCGGAGAGGTGCAGACCGGGCTTGCAACAATTAACGTTTCCCCCTTCTTCACACAGATTCCCCATTACTACATGTTTTCCAGCGGAGCGGGGGCCTGGAGAACGGTTTTGAAGATTAACGATGACGGAAGCTTTGAAGGCCAGTATTCAGATTCCGACAATAGCCTTCTCTATCTCTGCAGCTTCACCGGTCACTTCGGAAACGTTAAAAAGGTTGACGGCTACAGCTACACAATAAGCCTTCTTGACATTGAATATACCCCTGCCGGTCAGCAGACCTACAGCAGCTACGGCTACCCTGCAACAACAGCCGAGCCCTACGGCCTTGACGACGGAGAGGAGTTCACCGTTTATCTCCCGGGCATTCCCAAAGAGCAGCTGCCCGAAGACTTCAGAGTCTGGTCGGGCCTGGCCTCCCTCAATGCCCCCGACAGCCTGGAGGGCTACGGAATTTACAATGTGAATTCCGGCGCCGGCTTTGTTGACTGCACCGCCCAGGACTACACCTACGCCAGGTTCTAAGCCTTCATTTATAAAACAGAGGGCATAGGCGGGACAATATACTCAGGCTCAGGCAAATTCAAAATGATAACCCCCGTGGGATTTTATTTCCCCCAGGCAGCAACGCCTCAAATTTCTTTTATCAAGCTTCATTTCTTTTGCGCATTCAGTAAAGGATTCAAATGTTTCGCCTGTCTCAAGGCAGTGTACAGGGCGCTTGCCCCAATCACTGCCTAAGCCCCCTTTATCTATATTATATCCCCTCTCAGG
>R03__coassemble_586_pt1 | contig 19883 bp, 20 predicted proteins | sample R03__metabat2_low_PE_030 | metagenome-assembled genome bin R03
CTTTGCGTGAGTTGAGGAACGAATATAATATCGTTTGCACGAAGTGCAAATATCGTTCGCCGCAGGCGAATATAACTTGCGCATAGCGCAAATATCGTTTATTAAACGGCTTTTGCCGTTGGCTGAAACTATAAGCGGATATTAAAACATATAAAAACCGGCCTTTTTCAAGACCGGTTTTTTCTTTGATCAGCTGAATTATTTCACAACACAACCCGTGATGTGGGGGTTGGCTCCGTTATACCAGTAGAGGAAGCCCTCAAGGTCAACAACGTCTCCAACCTGGAGCGCCATGACAGCCTGATATACCTCGGTGTCCTTGCCGCAGAGGTAGCTCTCAACTGTGAAATTGTAGGTCTGGCCGTTCACGGAGACATCGAAATAAAGGTCGTCTCCCTCGGAACCGGAGCCGTCCCAGTTGAAGATGGGCGCTGTTTCAACAGTCATTCCTGTGAAGGAAACGAACTCGTTCTGGTGGTCAATCAGTTCGTCTGTTCCTAAAAGCTCTGTAACATCAACCGGCTCTGCAACAAAACCGTCTCCTATGATCTCGAAGCTTGCGTCAATAATTTCGACCTCTCCGGACCACTCGGATTTGTATCCCTCTACGCGGATTTTGGTTCCGGGAACCAGCTTTTCAGCATCTTCCTCGGTGCAGGCCATGTTGTAGAGGAAATATGCGCCGTCTTCACTCTGGGCATAGACAGTGATCTTTCCGTCCCACCAGGACTGGTGAGCCTGAACATAGGTTTCAACAACAACCGGTGAATCCAATTCGGCAGCAACATACTCTTCGTGGCTCATGACTGCAGCAGCCTCTTCAGCCGGCTCTGCCTCAACAGCAGCAACCTCTTCAACAACCTCTTCCATGACCTCTTCAACAGCTTCTTCAACTGCGGCCTCAACAGCAGCAACCTCCTGCTCTCCGCAGGCGCAAAGCGCAAACAGGCAGCACAGAACCATAAGAATTGCTATAAATTTTTTCATAATATCCCCCTTATTCTTTTAACGCCGTTTTGCGGCGCTTTTTCTTTATCATTTTAGCAAAAAAGAAAGCAATAATCAATACCCAAGCCGAGACAATACTGATAATAAGTGCCGCTGCGGTTTTCGGCAACGGGCCGAGATCTGCTCCGTGATATCCGTTTGAAACCGTTTCAACCTGATCTAATCTGTAAAGCGAGGTCACGCTTTCAAAAAGCTCGTCCAGATAAGCCTCGTCCACGGTTTCCTTCCTGCGTTCGGATTTCGTTACGCTTTCAATCAGCTCACCTGCAGCATTACGCAGAGAAGCAGAGCCGTTGAAAACCGGCGTGACAAAGGTGTTTTCAGTGTTTTCAATCAGCAGCTTTGAAGACTGAATTTTAATGCTGTAATGCTCATTGTTGTCTTCCCCCTCCCGGGAAAGATAGTCCTGATATTCGGCGCTCTCTATGGCTTTAGCCGTAACGGGAACATAGCCTTCAGTTTCCGCATAGGCAATCTGAACCTCGTTTGTGAGCATATACTGGGCAAAGAGCCAGGATGCCAAAACCTCCTGGGGGTCACCCTTGTTGAAGATGCAGATTGAAGGCCCCTGTGAAATCATCTGAGGATTTTCCGTGTCATATTGAGGAATGGGCATAACTACCGTTTCAAATTCAACAACCTGATCTGCGCTTATGTCAAGCAGAGGCGCATCTGTTCCCATCCAGGTGGCTCCGGCAGTTGAGTCAATGGCGAATATGCACTGCCCTGCATTGAGGAAATTGGCCGGGTAGCTTGAGATTTTGAATGTTGAAAATGCTCTTGTTTTTGCATGCTCAGCCACTTCCAAGAGAATTTCTCTTGTGGTATCGTTGAAAATTTCGATTTTCCCTTCGTCTGTTGAATAGCCCGCTCCCAGCTGCTTCAGCATTGAAATCATCATGTTGTCCGTTGATTTGTAAATAAAGGGAATCATAACATTCTGCCCGTTTACGGCGAAGGTCCCGTCGGCATTCTTTTTCATTGCCGCTTCTGAAACCTCCCACACGAAGTCCCATGTCAGCACCTCCGGGAGCTCGTAACCCAGCTTTTCAAGCATGGTTTTGTTTATATAGCAGGCCTCTGTCGAGCGCATGTAGGGTATTGCATAATGCACTCCGTCAATCACGCATTCCTCCAGGAACTTCTGAACCATTTCGGAGGCTTCAGGGGAGTCATACTTCAGTTCGGAGCCTCCGAAGCCGTAGCGCTCATCGGCCATAAGCTCGTCAAGAGGCACAACAACATTATCTCCCGACATGTAGGTTGCAATATGGTCAGGATAGGTTATGCAGACATTGGGCGTTGTCCCGGTGGAGATGTTTGTTATAACATCGCTGTATATCCGGTTATAATCGGTATATAGTCTCAGATTAACCTTCACATTGGGGTAAAGGGTCTGGAAGTCGCTTATGGCTTTTTCATAGATTTCAACCTGAGACTTGTTAGTGTCGTTTTTTGCCCAGAAGGTGATTTCAATCTCCCTGCTGTCATCAAAGGCTTCCGGAACCTCATAGGCTGAGCTCTCCTTTGAGCCGTGGCAGGCAGCGAGAGAAATCAGGCAGAGAATGCTCATCAAAAGGCAGACAAATCTTTTCATCCCTTTGTACCTCCGCTTGCAACTCCCGCCATAATCTTTTTTCGAAATGCCAGAAACAGCACAATCAGCGGAACAGAAATAACAACCACCGCTGCCATCATTGCAGGAATATTCTCTCTTCCGAAGCCGTTTTCCCTTATTTCCTGAATGCCGTTTGAAACCAGGAAATATGTCTGGTCATCGGTTATGAGCCTTGGCCACACATAGGAATTCCAGCATTCAATAACCTTCAGAATGGTCACGGTAACAAGCGTAGGTCTGCATATGGGAATCATCACCCGGGTGAGATATCTGAAGTCGGAGGTCCCGTCAACCTTGGCAGCATAATAGAGCTCATCGGGAATCTGAGCAAAATTTTCCTTCAAAAGATAGATGTAGAACACTGAGGTGACCGACGGCAGAATGAGACCCATGAAGGTGTTTCTCATGTCAAGCTCTGTTATCGTGACAAAATTTGTTATCACAACCAGCTCGTTGGGGATCATCATCAGAGAAAGGAAGGCAACGAAAGCCGCATCCCGGCCTCTGAAGCTGAGCCTTGAAAAGGCAAAGGCTGCAAGTATTATAACAACAAGCATCAGAGCTGTTGTTGCCAGGGTGAAAATTATGGTGTTGGCAAAATAACGCCCCAGGGGAACAGAAGTGAATGCATCTCTGTAGTTCTGAAGAGTGGGGCTTAAGGTTATGAATTTGGGAACATACTCGCTGTTGTATGCTCCGTAGCTCTTTATTGAGCTGAGTAGCATCCAATAAAAGGGAAACAGCACCATGAGCGCCCAAATCGCCAGAAAAACATAGGTAACGGCTTTAACCGCTCCTTTGCGTGCTCTTTCCCGCTGCATAGTTTTTAAATTTGTGTTATTCATTTCTTCCCCGTTATCATAAGGTTTATAACCGTAATCGTGAGAACTATGGCAAAAAGAATGATGGCCGCAGCTGAAGCAAATGAGGGGTAACCTCCTCCGTTGCCATATAGCATGTCGTAAACATAGCCCACCATGGTGTTCATGCCGGCCGCATTCAGATTGGTTCCGAACAAAGCAACTGCATCGCTGTAGGCCTTGAAGGCCCCTATGAAGCCCGTTATAACAAGATAGAATATCATGGGGGAAATCATGGGGAGAGTAATGCGGAAAAATATTCTCCCCGGCGCTGTGCCGTCTATTTTTGCCGCTTTATACAGCTCTTCATTAACAGATGCCAGCGCGCTCGTGAGTATAAGTATTTTAAATGGGAGCACAATCCAGATTGTGTAAAGGCAGAGGACAAACATTTTTGCCCAGTAGGGCCCTTCTATAAAGTCAACCCCCGGTGAGCCGAACCAACTTAGCAGGAGATTGATGAGCCCCTGGGAATATTCTGTTTTCTTGAAAAGAATCATGAAAACAAGGCCCACTGCCAGAGTGTTGGTGACATAGGGCAGAAAGTAAACCGTCTGGAAAAAATCTCTAAGCTTCTTAATTGAATTGAGCGCAACGGAGATAATCAGAGCAAAGCCCGTTGAAATAGGCACCGTTATTATGACCAGTATAAATGTGTTTTTCACTGCCTGGAGAAAATAAGGATCGTGCAGCACATAGGAATAATTATAAAGTCCTATGCCAAAAAAGCTTTGGGAGGCCGAATTATAGCCCTCTTCAAAGGAATAAACAAAAACGTCAACCAGCGGGTAAACCATGAAAACTCCCAAAAAGGCTATTGCCGGCAGAAGATAGAGCCAACCCTTCAGATTGTTTTTATGCATTTTTCACTCTCCCTGCCGAAAACAAAGACCTTACCCGGCTTAAGCGAAAATCTCACTGTCTCCGCAGAAGGATCCGGCCTGTTCTCAGAGCTTATTATGGCGCGTATTCTGTCTCCCAGCATTCCTTCATGGGTTGAAATAATTGAAACATCCCGCCCTAAAACCTCCACCGATTTGAGCTTGCAGCAGAGGGGACCATTTTCATCGGGGATGAAGCCCTCCGGCCTGATTCCAACATATACATCCCCGTCGGGCAAGTCTTCTGCGGAGGCTATTTCCTCTTCGCCCACAAGCAGCCTGCCGGCCTTTACTCTTCCTTCAAAGGTGTTAATCTGGGGTGTTCCCAAAAACTGAGCCGTAAAGAGATTTTCCGGTCTGTCATAAACCTCCTGAGGTTTTCCTATCTGCTGGAGAACTCCCGCCTTCATAACAACTATCATGTCTGAAATGCTCATGGCCTCTTCCTGATCGTGGGTGACGAAAACGGTTGTAACGCCTGTCTCCCTTTGGATACGGCGTATTTCCTCCCTGGTCTGCAGGCGGAGCCTTGCATCAAGATTTGAAAGGGGCTCGTCAAGCAGGAGCACTCTCGGGGTTTTAACCAGTGCCCTGGCTATGGCAACTCTCTGCTGCTGCCCGCCGGACATTTCGGAGGGCTTCCTGTCCAGCAGCTTGTCTATCTCAACAAGCTTTGCCGCCTCCAGCACCTTTTCCTCCATCTGCTGCTTTGAAAGCTTTGCATCACCCTTAAGATTCTGGAGAGGGAACATTATGTTCTGTCTAACTGTCAGATGGGGGTAGAGGGCATAGTTCTGAAAAACCAGGCCCACTCCCCTGTGCTCAGGAGAAACATTGGTAACATCCTCATCGCCGAAAATTATTCTGCCCTCCGAGGGCGTTTCAAGCCCGCTTATAAGATTAAGCAGGGTGGACTTCCCGCAGCCTGAGGGACCCAGAAGAGCCACAAGCTTACCGTCGGGAATTTCGAAATTAAAGTTGTTTACAGCGACAACATCGCTCTCGTTCTTTGCTCTGCTTGGGAAACGCTTGGTTAAATGCTCAAGTGTAACCTTCATTTTTCTGCCCTCTGTTCAACATAATAGTGCCTTGCCAGGCTCTCGCTCAGCCCCTCAAGGCCGGGATATACCATTCTTTCGTTAATGTTCAGCTGGTCCAGCATGTCTCTTATGCGGCGCCTGATCTCCGCCTTGACAATATATCTGACGGTTCCTTCGGTATTGTCCTGCAAAAACTTCTCCACATCATTCATTCCCGACGGGACAACAAGGAAGTTGCCATATTGATTGATTATTCTTGTGTCCATTGAAGGGGGCTCAAGAAGAACAACGGCCCTGTTTTCCATGTCGGAATCATATTCGTCAAGATTTCTCACGACATTGTTGAGCATGTCCACGGTGTAGACAAAGGCCTGCTCCCTGTCCAGCGCCTCCCTGTATCTCCCGGGCAGGAGCGCATACAGCTCTCTCCTGTCAATCCGCCAGATAACCCCGTCGTGCCTGTCAATCTGTTCAAAGCTCTCCCCGCTTGTTGCAAAATGCAGAGCAATCAGCGGCGAATGGGACCAGTCCATAAGCCTTGTAGGCAAACCGTAGTGGCGGCCTATTATCAGCTGCCGCCAAACCGAATCTTCAAGCTTCGGATCATCTATAACGGCAAATTTCGTGAAGCTCCTGAGCAGTGCAGGCTCCAGCTCCTTCTTGAGATGCTTGCAGTTGCGCTCCAGCGTGGTTTCAAGCCTGAAGGATGAATCGGGCATGCCGCGGTAATAATATGGACTGCGGTATCTGTTAATTCCTTCGCTGTATTCCTGCTCCCCAAGAAGCATCAGAGCACCCTCAAGGGTTTTAATTTCTATGGTGGTAATCGTTCTGCATTCCCCCTCCGCGAAACTTTTTCATAATTATAGCATACAAAACTTGCTTTTTAAACATTAATTGTTTATAATATCCGAGCAATAAGGAGATGTATCGAAGTGGTCATAACGGGGCTGACTCGAAATCAGTTAGCGGGCAACCGCCCGGGGGTTCGAATCCCTCCATCTCCGTATCAGCCAAAGGCAAAAGCCTTTGGCTGAAACTATATTCGTTCCTTCGGAACGAGTTATATTCTGCTTCGCAGAGTTATATTGCTTCGCAGTGATATTCACGCTTCGCGTGAGTTAAGGAACGAATATAATATCGTTTGCACGAAGTGCAAATATCGCTCGCCGCAGGCGAATATCACTTGCGCGCAGCGCAAATATCGCTTTATAAACAGCTATGTCGATTTTACGAACTTTTTCAGCATATTACCCCGGCCTCGGAGAAATTTCCGGGGCCGGCTTTTTAGCTTTTCCGGAATCTATTGCCGGCAGCATAAAGGTTATCGTTTATTTTATGGGCTATCGTTTGATTTATCAAATTTCGGCCATATATCCGTTGAAATTCGTTATACTCCTCCGAGCAGAGCCAGTCCGGAAGGCTACTCTTGGGGATAATATACCTTCCGTTATAAAGCACGGCCTCTGCTTTTCGCAGTGGTCGTGCAGTTGTTATGTCAGCATCAGATTCACTCTTCTAAGCAGAAAATCAATAATATTTACATGCACGATTCCGTCATGGCTCATATCTATTTTATCCAGCGACATAACATACTTTGGTGATGCATCCGTAATTTTGCTATACGCTCCAAATTCTCGTTCGATTGTTTTTTCATTCGCCAACAGGTATGCAACCTGAATAAAGCACTTCTTTCCGTTTTTTATTGCTACAAAATCGATTTCGCCCTTAAAGGTTTTTCCGGCAAATACGGTGTAGCCCCTTGTAATCAATTCGTTATAAATCACATTCTCCAGAAAAAATGTGTCTTCATAATTTATCGTATTGGTATTGATTGTGCGAAAACCCATATCTATGGCATATTGCTTTTCTTTATTGCTTAGAGCGGCTTTGCCGGAAATGTTATATCGGCCGACCCCGTGGATGAGATAAGCTTTTTTCATGCGTTCCAGATAGTTATATATTGTGCGGCGTGCAATCTCTCTATTCCCTTTTTTGTAGGCTTCAATGATGTTGTCTGCAGATAATTCTTTACCTGCATTTGCAAGTATATAGAGCGAGATGTCCATAAACGCCTTTTTGTCGGCGCTTCGGGTTTTTCCAACAATATCCCTGTTCACTATACTCTCATACAAATTCGATAAATACTTATGAACCGAGGCTTCTTCCGAATAATCAAACCTCAGCGGAAAGCCTCCCCATTTCAGATAGTCAGTAAATAAATCATCGTTCCATTCCCGGCCATTTTGTTCATAGTAGAGCTTCATTTCGTAGAATGAAAAGGGAAGAATTTCGAATTCAACCGTTCTTCCAGTCAGTAAGGTTGAAAGCTCACCGGAGAGCAGCGTGGAGTTGCTGCCGGTGACAAAGAGTGAGACATTAAGGGTAGCTCTGAAGGAAGCAAGGGCTTTTTCAAAGCTTTCAATATGCTGAATTTCATCTAGAAAAATATAGTATTTTTCCGAATCCCTTATTCGGCTCTTGATGTCTTTGTTTAAATCGGCCGCATCTACGATATAGTCGAAATCCAGGTCTTCAAAATTCAAATAAATAATGTGATCGGCCGAAATTCCCCTTTCACTCAGTTCTTCTTTTATTGTTTCCAGCAGAATTGACTTACCGGACCGTCTGACGCCGGTAATTACTTTTATGATATCTGATTCATAATAGGGCCTTATATGTTCCAGATAGGTTTCTCTTTTCAATTTCATAAGCGTGCACCTCCTTAGCGCATATTATACACGAAACGCAAAAATTGTGCAAGCATATCGTGCACGAAAACCTTCTTTTGCAATTTTTGTGCAAAAGAAAATTGATGAAATTAACACATAATAAAAAGAAATCTTCAATGGACCTTTATCTCACGAGAACGCATCGTGGACAGCAGCTTGTCAATTTCATAGGGCAGGACCACATTTGCGAAGTCCGCATAAAGATGACTTGGCGTATTTGGGCATAAGAAGGGGCTGTAAAAAAGGGGGTCTCTACCACTCTACCACTATTCTGAGCAAATGATATCCTTCGCGAAAAAAATGGTAGAGACCCTGCAGCTGCAAGTATATATGTGGCTGTATTTGAGTTGCAGAATAAATTCATAGTCAATTCCAGCTTACCACCATTTTTATTCATCCTGATTTTATTTCTCATGATGAGGGAATAAATGAGGGAATAAACAGCATATCAGAAGCGGAAAGGATAGTACTATCACTGCTGAAAACCGACAATACACTATCTATTGCAAGAATTATTGACAAGACATCACTCTCACATGCATCTGTCGAACGAGCTTTGAAAGGTCAAGTTAGGGGGGTATAATTCCGTTTTTATTCAATTTATCCCCCGTAAATCACAATATAAAACAAGTATCCATTAACTTTTCGGCAGGTACCACCTATTTACCGTTTACAACCTAAACTCAAAAATTGTCAATTGAGTTTGCGCCAATCTTGAAAATGATATTTGTATGTGGTAAAATTTTTACAAAAATCAGGAAAGGGGTGATTTATTCGTGTCCTTATTCAAATTTTTGGCGGCATTTACGATCTGCTTTCCGTTTCTTGCCGGATTTGTGACAAGTTACGCTAAAAAAAGTTCAAAAACGCAGAGCTTGCTGGTGTATATTTCAGCATCAGTTGAGATTATGTCCGGAATTGCGCTGGCAATAACATTCTTCATAAATGGCTGTCAAAAACAAACATTTTTTGAAGGCACGGAATTCATTGATATGCTTATGGTAGCCGGAGATATTGCGCTTATGTGCATTATCACCGTAATGGCTGTAAAAAACAAAAAGTATTTTGTGATACCGCTGACGGTTATTCCGACGCTTGCTATGGTATATCTCGAGCTTTTCGCAATGCCATCGATGGACCTTATATCATGTCCGGCAATCAGAATCGACAGACTTTCGGTGCTGATGGTGATCATAGTCACGATAATCGGAGGATTTATAAACTTTTATTCCGTCGGTTATATGAAGGGCTATCACCATCATCATCCGGAATTTAAAGACAGGACGAATTACTTTTTGCCGCTTCTCATGGTATTCCTCGGTGCAATGTGCGGACTTGTAATGTCATCTAATCTCATCTGGCTGTGCTTCTTCTGGGAGGTTACCTCCACAATTTCATTCCTGCTCATCGGGTATACAAAGACTAAAGAGGCAGTAGACAACAGTTTCAGAGCTATATGGATGAATCTGCTGGGAGGATGTGCCCTTGTCGGAGCAATTTTCATAGCCGTGTATAAATGCGGTACAACAGACCTTGAAATGCTCCTCGCAATCGATCCCGAGAAAATTCAAATCGCAGTTGCGCTTTTCGCTTTTGCTGCGCTTACCAAGAGTGCCCAGTTCCCGTTCTCCGGTTGGCTGCTCGGTGCGATGTGCGCACCGACTCCGTCGTCAGCTCTGCTTCACAGCGCAACAATGGTAAAAGCGGGCATATATCTTCTTATAAGAATTGCGCCGGCAATGCATACAAACGCAAGCGGTGTAATGACGGCATTTGTAGGAGGGTTTACGTTTCTTGTTGCATCAATGCTCGCAATTTCAGTTTCTGATGCAAAAAAGGTTCTTGCATATTCTACAATATCAAATCTCGGGCTGATGGTTGCGTGCTGCGGTATCGGTACACGTGAGACAATATTCGGAGCAGTTATGCTTCTCATATTCCACGCGGTATCCAAGTCTATGCTGTTCCAGGCGGTCGGCGCTGTGGAGAACAGTCTCGGTTCAAGAGACATAGAGGATATGGACGGACTGATTATGAGAATGCCGAAGCTTGCCACGGTAATTATAATCGGCATACTCGGCATGTATACGGCTCCTTTCGGAATGCTTATATCCAAATGGGTTGCATTTCAGGCGTTTGTTGACAGTAATTCCATAGTCCTTGTGCTTATGGTAGCGTTCGGATCGGCTACGACGATGTTTTACTGGACCAAGTTCCTTTCAAAAATTCTCACAATGAGAGTAAGAACACCGGTAAAGGATGTAACTCAGAAGTCTGAGTATATTTCGCTTGCCGTTCATGCGTCGGCTGTTATTATTATTTGCGCCTGCCTTGCTCCGATAGTTTCCAATTATGTCGAGCCTATGATGGAGGAAATGTTCCATGAAGGTGTTGCAATGTTTTCAAATGCCGAGCTTATCACCATGGTCATACTTCTTCTGTTCATGTTTCTTGTTCCGCTCGGCACCTATGTCGTATGCAGAAAACTTCCGGAAAGACGCGTGCCTGCATATATGGCAGGCATAAACACCGGGGACGGGAATCAGTTTATTGATTCTTTCGGAAATGCAAAGCAGATGAATATGTCGAACTGGTATATGGAAGCTGTGTTCGGCGAGAAGAAACTGATGAGACCGGCCGTATGGGCCTCGACGTTATTTATAGTCATAATGCTTATAATCGTTGCGGTAGGAGGGTATGCACTGTGAACAGTATCATTTTGAAAATCGCCCTTGCCGTTGGATATATAATAATCGCTCCGTTTGTCGGCGGATTTCTGGCAGGACTCGACAGAGTCATTTCCGCCAGAATGCAGGGAAGAAAAGGCCCGTCCATATGGCAGGCGTACAGAGATATAAAGAAACTCAACTCGAAGGAACTCCTCGTCGTTAACCATATTCAGGGTATCCTTCTCATGACATATCTGGTGCTGTCTGTTGTTCCGGGAGTTATGCTTTATACCGGATACGGACTTCTTATGACAATATTTATCGCATCAACCGCAAGCATGTTCTTTATCCTTGCAGGCGCATCGACAGACTCTCCGTTTTCTAATCTCGGAACTCAAAGAGAGATGCTGCAAAAGATGTGTGTGGAGCCGATTGAGCTTCTGACGGCAGTCGGTTTTTATATGGCATGCGGCTCATTCAGCGCCGATGTCATAATTCACTGCGAGGTTCCTGCTATAGTTAAATTGCCTGGAGTTTTCATAGCGCTTGTGGCAGCTCTCATAATGAAGATGAGAAAATCCCCGTTTGATCTTTCAACATCGCATCATGCGCATCAGGAACTGGTAAAGGGAATTACAACGGAAATGGTTGCCGACTACCTCTCAATTACCGAAGTGTGTGAATGGTTTGAAAATATATTTATGCTCAGTATAATTGCGATGTTTTTCATGAGTGGCAGCGGGGTCGGAAGCGTAATCCGCGGCATAATAGCGGCGCTTATAGTTTGGTTCTTTGTAATTCTTGTCGACAATACAACGGCAAGACTTAAATGGCAGACATCTCTTAAGGCAATGTGGCTTATAACGCTTTTACCTTGCGGACTGAATCTTTTAATTCTTGACCTGATTCAGCTGAGCGCGAAACTGTAAGGAGGATGAGCAATGAACGGTAAAAATGTGAAAAAATCTCCGTGGCTGCTTCACTATGACGGTTCAAGCTGCAACGGATGCGATATAGAAGTTCTTGCCTGTACGACTCCTCTTTACGATGTTGAGCGGTTTGGAGTTATAAATACGGGAAATCCCTTTCACGCAGATATTTTTCTTGTCACCGGAGGGATAAACTCCCAGAATGCGGATGTGGTAAAAACTCTTTATTCACAGATGCCGAATCCGAAGGTTGTTGTTGCTGTCGGAACATGTGCGTGCACAGGCGGCGTTTTTAAAGAGTGTTATAACATTCAGGGCGGAGTCGATACGGCAATACCCGTTGATATATATGTTCCGGGCTGTGCTGCAAGACCGGAGAGCATTATAGACGGCGTAGTAAAAGCGATAGCTCTTTATGAAAACAAGGTCGAGGATATTAACAGGGAAAAGGAGGCGGAGAGTAAATGACAGATATACAGGGCATAATAACCGAACTTTCGAAAGATGATCTTGTCGAGCGTACCATAGGAAAAAAACTTGACGGATACCGCCTCGTACAGATATGCGCTGTCAGGACAGCTGACGGGTATGAACTTGACTACAGCTTTGCGGATACAGCGAATAATATGGAAACGTTTAGAGTGAATATCGGAACGGATGACGATATTCTTTCAGTATCTTCAATCTACCCGTGCGCTTTTCTTTACGAAAATGAAATGAAAGAACTTTTTGGCGTAAATATTAACCTTATAAGTCTCGATTACAACAATAAGCTTTACAGAATCAAAGAAGAAACACCATTCAAGAACAAGGAGGAGAGAAAATAATGGCCAGGACTGTAATTCCGTTCGGACCGCAGCATCCGGTTCTTCCTGAACCGATACATCTCGACCTTGTACTTGAGGATGAAAAGGTCGTTGAAGCAGTTCCGTCAATAGGGTTTGTGCACAGAGGACTTGAAAAGCTCGTTGAAAAAAAGGATTTCAAGTCGTATGTATATGTTGTTGAGCGTATATGCGGAATCTGCTCTTTTATGCACGGTATGAGCTACTGTGAGTCGATAGAGCATATAATGAATGTTGAGGTGCCGAGAAGAGGCAGATATCTCCGCACAATTTGGTGCGAAATGAGCCGTATGCATTCGCATCTTCTCTGGCTGGGACTTCTGGCTGACGCATTCGGATTTGAGTCGCTTTTTATGGAAGCATGGAAAATGCGTGAGAGAATTCTTGACATGTTTGAACAGTCAACGGGCGGGCGTGTAATCTTTTCAGTAAATACACCTGGCGGTGTTCTCAAAGATATGGATAACAACATGCTCAAAGAATTTGACATAAGGCTTGCTGAAATTGAAAAAGACCTTCACAAAATAACCGATACGTTTCTTGAAGATTCCACGGTTAAATCAAGGCTTCAGGGAACGGGAATACTCACAAAGGAACAGGCTGTTGAGCTTGGATCCGTGGGACCGGTTATGAGAGCAAGCGGCATTGCTATTGACAACAGAAAACTCGGGTACGCTGCGTATGATGAGATAGATTTTGACATAGTAACATCCGATGGCTGTGACGGATATGCCAGATGCGCTGTACGTATCGGCGAACTCTACCAGAGCATAAAGATTATTCATGGGGCAATAGCGAAAATTCCGGACGGTGAAATATGTGCGCCTGTGAAGGGAATGCCGAACGGAAGCTACATAATGCGGGTTGAGCAGCCTCGCGGAGAAGCTGTTTACTATGTAAAGGCAAACGGAACGCAGTATCTTGACAGATGCAGAGTAAGAACACCGACATTCGCAAATATACCTGCGCTTCTTGAAATGCTTAAAGGATGCGAGCTTGCTGATGTTCCGCTTCAGGTCCTCACAATTGACCCGTGTATAAGCTGTACAGAGAGGTGAGATGCCATGTTAATGAAATTTACCGGTACGGCGCTTAAAAATCTGTTTTCAAAACCCGCAACAAGCGAATATCCTTTCAAACCGGCCGAGTTTAAGGAGAGAACACGCGGACATATAGAATATGACGAGAATCTCTGCATACTCTGTGGACTTTGTGCAATGAAATGTCCGCCGGGAGCAATTACTGTTGACAGAGCGTCAGGAAAATGGGCAATAAACAGATTTGACTGCATACAGTGCGGGTACTGCACAACTGTATGCGCAAAGAAAGCTCTCACAATCGTTCCGGGCTATCAGGAACCGATGGGTGAGAAAAAAGAGGAAGTCTTCATCAAGCAGACAAAGACGGAGACAAAGAAACCACATCAGAATAAAGATATTTGCGTTTATTGCACTCTTTGTGCCAAGAAATGCCCTCAGGGCGCGATTGATGTAAATAGAGACGAAAAAAGTTGGACGCTCGATGAAGAAAAATGCATATCATGCGGAACATGCGCTGATTCTTGCCCCAAAAAAGCCATAGAAATGAAATGATAAATCACTTATTCCGGCTTTTATCCACGGGGAATATAGCAGGAATCCTATCTTCGTAAAATTTAACATTTCAGTGATTACAGAGAAAAACGAGGGCTGAACAGCCCTCGTTTGCAAAAAAAGTTCTAAAAAATTTGGCATTTATTCCAGCATTGCTTCAATCTGTTCAATTGGCCTGTAGCCGACAGAGGAATTAACAAGCTTGCCGTCCTTCATAACGGCAAGCATGGGAATGCTTTCCACTCTGAATGCATTTGCCAGCTCCGGCTCCTCATCCACATTTACCTTGCCCACCTTAACCTTTCCTTCATATTTTTCGGCAATCTGCGCAATGATGGGGGAAAGCATTCTGCAGGGGCCGCACCAGCTTGCCCAAAAGTCAAGAAGCACGGGCTGAGCAGATTTCAGCACTTCGCTTTCAAAATTGTTTTTTGTGATTGTGAGTTCAGCCATTTTTATTTCCGTCCTTAATCCTTGTGTTTGTAATAGAGCATGCAGTGGCAGTAGCCCTCAAAATCCGGGTCCTTAAGCTGGGCCTTGAATTCCTCACACATGCACCTGTATTCTTCCTTTTTCTCTCTGCGGCAGGGGCAATAGCCCCCGGTCCGCGCAAGACCTTCCTTTACAGTCCTGACGATTTCTTCATCGGGATTCAGTGTAATTCTCATTCTGTCACCTCAGCAGTCATTCATATATTTCCTCTTCCGCAATGCATTCTGATTTCAGCTCGCCCACAAGGCTCTGCAGCGCATCCACCACATGGGGCCTTATGTCTCCCCCTATAAGAACGAGCATAAGATTGTCTCCTGTTTTCAGCTCGCCTTCATTGAGCCATGCGCGCACATAGAATATTCCCGGCAGAGCTTTGGCTCTGTTCACAGCTGCTTCAACCTTTTTCCCGTCATAGGAAAATCTCATTCCTGCAACCCTTCTGTCTGCGGCAGCGCCTTCTCTCACCTGGGCCTTCGGACTTGCTCTGACAACTCCGTTGTGAAAAAGATACATTCCGCAGTTTTTCGCACTTATGTCGTTTTTTGCCTCTTCAAGAAAGAGATCAAGGGAAGGCATTTCCATTTTTTTGCCCTTTCAGTTTAATCTTTATGGGATGCAAGGCTGCAATTGCTCTGCTGCCGTTCATACTATATCTATTCCGCTTTATTTGTCAACATAAAAATAACCACCGGCGAACCGGTGGTTATTTTTATTAAATCTTACTGCTTGTAGGGGATGAGGAGCTTCTGGCCAACGTAGATCAGGTTGGGGTTCTTGATGTTGTTAAGGTCAACAAGGGTCTGGACCGTGGTGCCGTACTTGTTGGCAAGAACTGAGAGGCAGTCACCGGACTTTACGATGTAGACAAAGCAGGCTCCCTGGTATGTGCCGCCGCTTACTTCCTGGATTTCGTTCTCATTGAGAGACTGGATGTTTTCTAACATTTTTTTATCCTCCTAAAAAATTTTGTTTTTTTATTTCTGCAGGAGCTCTTTGCTCCTTGCATAATATAATACGAATTGCCCGCTTAAATGTTACAAGAAAATAAATAAATTTTTCAATTTTCTCCAAGCTCGATTATAAAGCATAAATCGGGAGAATGCAACAGAAATTATGCCAGCTCCACAAAACCGGGAAATGTGCTCATGAATTCATCGCCCACCAGCGCAAGACCCGCTCCCGCTCTTTCCGGATCCTTCGAGGCGAAGCTCACCGGGGCATAGAGCAGCTTCGCATTGTTCTGGGCGCAGATTGAAAGGAGCTTTTCCTTCAGCCCGGGCTTCAGGGAAGGCATGGCCGGCGCCAGCGCCACGCACACTGAAACAAAATAAAGCTGCCCGTTTTTTACAGCTGCGAAATTCGGAAAAGCGGTTACTCCGTTGCTGCTTTCTATAACATTGTAGCCTTCGGCAGCGAGCCCATATTGGGCAACGATCTCCATTGCAAATTCAACTGCTTCCTCAGCCGTCATCAAATCGGCCTGTGAGTATTCCGGAATTCCTTCGCCCCAGCTGCGTTCTGCCTGACGGGGATCTTCTTTTCCGGAGATGAACTGCAGATCTCTGCGCTGGATGAAAACCGGCCGCCTGTCATAAGGGTTAATGGCAATGCCCCTTATGTGAGGATTTGAATAACAGGAATCTATTAGGTTTGAAAGACCTATGGTTGCCTGGCGGGACCCGTCCTTCGTGGCGGCCATGCCGGAATCAGAGAACATTATGACATATATATTGCCTGCATGCTCCGCCGTGTCAATCACATAGCCGCTGCCCTGGGGCTTCACGGCAGTGTATACCTGGCTGTTATCTTCCACCATTGCACGGAAAAAATCCGCAAAGGCTTTGTTGTTTTCCGCATTCGGCGCCTCATGCACCGATTTAATAAGCTCAGTGAGATTCATCTGCTCCTCCGAAACGGTTTTTCTTTGCTTACATTTTATTCTAATTTGAACTAATTGTAAACAGCAAAAAATAAGGTTGACTTTATAGGATTGAAATGGTATATTAGCACTCGAAAAGAAAGAGTGCTAACACTCTGGTGAAAGGTCTGCCAATGGAGCTCACAGAACGGAAAAAGAAAATACTCGCCGCAGTAATCGACGAATACATTGCAACGGCAGAGCCCGTGGGCAGCAAGGTCATTGCGGAGAAGCCGGGCATAGGCTGTTCCTCCGCCACAGTGAGAAATGAGCTTGCAGAGCTTGTTAACAACGGCTACCTGGAGCAGCCCCACACCTCTGCCGGCCGCATCCCCACTGCCCTGGGCTACAGAATATATGTGAATGAGCTTATGGAGCAGCAGAAGCTCAGCATTGAAGAAACAGAAGCTCTCAATCTCAGGCTTGAAGAAAAGCTCTCCCGGCTTGACAACACCATAAGCGATGTTTCCCGCCTTGCCTCCCAGCTCACCAACTACCCGGCCCTGGCAATAAGCCACCGCAGCGGAGTCACAATCTCCCGATTCGACCTTATCTATGTTGATTCAAACACAATCATCATTGTGGCAATGCTCTCAAACAGCAGCGTGAAAAACAAGCTGGTGAGGCTCCCTCTCTCGGTTGACGAGGAGCTTGTTAAAAGGCTTTCGGTTCATTTTAACACTTCCTTCACCAACATTGACGAAAGCGAAATCAATCCCTTCCTCATCAACGCCACCGAGCGGGCTGCAGATGACACAGTCGGGCTGACATCTGTTATAGCGGCCTTCGCAATAGAAATTCTCTCCTCGGAGGTTTTGCCCTCAGCCTTTGTGGCAGGAGAAAACATGCTTCTCAGGCAGCCGGAATTCCGTGACCCTGACAAGGCCCACAGGCTCATGAGCTACCTCTCCGGAGGCGGAAATATTCTTCCGGAAGAAGCTTCCACGGGAGATGAAAACGAGGTAAGGGTTCTTATAGGGCCCGAGAATGTGGCGGAGGAGCTGAAGGATTCCTCGGTAATCATCGCCTCCTACGATGCGGGCGACGGTACAAGAGGTTTGATAGGAGTTGTCGGGCCCACCAGGATGGACTACTCCCTCATTGCTTCAAAGCTCAGCTTTTTGGCCGAAGGGCTTTCAAAGCGGCTTGGCAGCGGCAGCGCGCCGGTCAACGCAATGAACAACAAACTGATTATTAAAGACAACGGATTGGAGAACTGAAATGGAGAACGAAGAAATTAAGGAACAGACTGTTGTGCCGGAGGAAGCCGAAGAGGAAACGGCTCCTGCTGAAGAGATCGCAGCAGAAGAAGCAGTTGAAGAAGCAAAGGAAGAGAAGAAGGAGGACAGGAAAAGAAAAAAGGATAAAAAGAACCAGAAGGACTCTAAGGATGAGGAAATCGCCCTTCTGAACGACAAGTTCCTCCGCCTCTGCGCAGAGTATGACAATTTCAAAAAGCGCTCCCAGCGGGAAAAAGACGGGATATATGCCGAGAGCAAGGGGGCAATAATAAAGGAATTTCTCCCTGTTTACGACAATTTGGAGAGAGCTCTGAAGCAGCAAACCGAAGACGAGGCCTATAAAAAGGGCGTTGAAATGATTATGAATCAGTTCCGCCAGAGCCTTGAAAAGCTGGGGGTTGAGCAGATTCCTGCTCTGGGAGAAAAGTTCAATCCGGAGCTTCACAATGCGGTTATGCACGTTGAAGACGAGGAAAAGGGCGAAAACGAAATTGTTGAGGTTTTCCAGCAGGGCTTCAAACTTTCAGACAAGGTCATCCGTTTTGCAATGGTTAAAGTTGCAAACTGAAGATAAATAAAATAAGTAAAAAAATTAAAAGGAGATATATATCATGGGAAAAATCATAGGAATTGACTTAGGAACAACCAACAGCTGCGTTGCCGTTATGGAAGGCGGCGAGGCAACAGTCATCACAAACGCCGAGGGCGCAAGAACCACCCCCTCCGTTGTGGCTTTTTCAAAGGACGGAGAGCGTCTCGTGGGTCAGGTGGCAAAGCGCCAGGCCGTCACCAATCCTGACAGGACCATTTCCTCCATCAAGCGCGAAATGGGCAGCAACTACAAGGTCTCTGTTGACGGAAAGAACTACACTCCTCAGGAAATTTCCGCAATGGTTCTGGCAAAGCTCAAGAGCTACGCTGAAGACTACCTCGGTCAGAGCGTTACCGAAGCGGTTATCACCGTCCCCGCCTACTTCACCGACGCACAGCGCCAGGCCACAAAGGACGCAGGCAAAATTGCAGGCCTTGAGGTTAAGAGAATCATAAACGAGCCCACCGCAGCAGCCCTTGCCTACGGTCTCGACAAAGAGAACGACCAGAAGATCATGGTCTATGACCTGGGCGGCGGCACCTTTGACGTTTCCATTCTTGAAATAGGCGACGGAGTCATAGAGGTTCTGGCAACTGCCGGAAACAACCGCCTCGGTGGAGACGATTTTGATGAGTGCATCACCAAATATCTGGTTTCCGAATTCAAAAAGACCGAAGGCATAGACCTTTCGGGAGACAAGGTTGCAATGCAGCGCCTCAGAGAGGCTGCCGAAAAGGCAAAGATTGAGCTTTCAGGCGTTACCACCTCCAACATTAACCTTCCCTACATCACCGCTGATGCAAACGGCCCCAAGCACCTTGACGTTACTCTCACAAGAGCCAAGTTCAACGAGCTCACAGGCCATCTTGTTGAAAAGACGGTAGGCCCTGTCAGACAGGCCCTTTCAGATGCCGGCCTCAAGCCGAGCGACATTAACAAGGTCCTCCTTGTTGGCGGCTCAACAAGAATCCCTGCAGTTCAGGAAGAGGTTAAGAAGCTCACCGGCAAAGAAGGCTTCAAGGGCATCAACCCCGACGAATGCGTTGCTCTCGGCGCAGCAATTCAGGGCGGCGTTCTCTCCGGAGATGTTGAGGGCATAGTCCTTGTTGACGTTACTCCTCTCTCCCTCGGCATTGAGACGCTGGGCGGCGTTTGCACCCGTCTCATCGAGCGCAATACCTCCATCCCCACCCGCAAGAGCCAGATTTTCTCCACTGCGGCAGACAATCAGACCTCTGTTGAAGTCAATGTTCTCCAGGGCGAAAGAGAAATGGCAGCCTACAACAAGAGCCTTGGCCGCTTCCATCTTGACGGAATCGCCCCGGCACGCAGAGGTGTTCCCCAGATTGAGGTTTCTTTCGACATTGATGCCAACGGCATAGTCAATGTTTCCGCAAAGGATCTTGGAACAGGCAAGGAGCAGCACATCACCATCACCTCCTCCACCAACATGAGCAAGGAAGACA
>R03__coassemble_613_pt1 | contig 19430 bp, 22 predicted proteins | sample R03__metabat2_low_PE_030 | metagenome-assembled genome bin R03
CGCAGTGGTGGTGGGGTTTAAACGGTAAAAACTGACTTCGAGCAACGAGCAACGAAACATCGAGCAACGAAACAGCGAGCAACGAGAAACGAGAAACGAGCAACGAGAAGCGAGCAACGAGCCCTACTCCGCTGCCTGCAGCTTCAACACCACCGCCTCATAGGGTCTGAGAGTGCAGACCCCGCTGCGCTCCAGCCGGTCGGCATAATTTGAGAGGAGAGTTTCTCCGCAGGCCCTGAATTCGGCGGGCAGAGTATATTTCACGCTGCGGCCGGAGAAGTTGCCGAAAACAAGGAATTTGTCCCCCTGATATTCTCTTTCAAAGCAGATTACATGCCTGTTTTCGTGGCTGTGTTCCTTCACGCTGCCATAGGTGAAGGCATCGCTCTTTTTGAGGGCGATGAGCTTCTGATAATATCTGAAAACGGATTTTTCCGAGCTTAGATCCGATTCAAGATTGTGCTGAGGGTAATTGCCGTTCATGCGCTGCCAGGGGGCATGGCCTGCGTTAAAGCCGGCGTTTATGCCCTTGTTCCACTGCATGGGAACTCTTGCATGGTCGCGGGCTCCGAAGTTCATGAAATGCAGGGCCAGCTTTTCCGGGACCCCGCAGCTCATGAGAAGCTTTGAGATGAAGCCGCTCACAGGGTCCTTCAGCTCATCGAGAGCTTTGAAGTCAACGTTGGTCATGCCGAATTCCTCACCCATGTAGATGAAGGGAGTGCCGAAGCCCAGGAAGGTGACCGTGGGCAGGAAGGTGGAGGCCTCATAGTGATATTTGCAGGTGTTAATGTTAAAGCGGGAGTTGCTGCGGGCGCAATCGTGATTTTCAAGAACCAGGGTGTTCCAGCCCCTGTTGTTATAATTGGCAATCTGGTGCCCCAGGAGGCCGCTTTTGAATTTTTTGAGGGAGAAGGGCTTGGGGAAGTATTTGGCGCCGAACAAATTGTCGCTTGCGAGATGGTCAAAGTTGAAAATCGTGTCAAGCTCACGGTTCTCCTCTTTAACATAGGCATAGGCATCCTCAGGGTGGGGCTTGTAGGATTCGCCGACAGTGAAGCAATCGTGCTTTGAGAAGGCCTCCCGGTTGAGCAGCTGCAGGAATTCGTGCATCCTGGGCCCGTCAACATAATATTCTTCGCCGGTGCCGGCGATTTTCTTTTTGCCGTCTCTCAGGGGATAGACCTTTGAAAACATGTTGAAAACATCAAGACGGAAGCCGTCAACCCCCATGTCAAGCCAGTAATTGAAAATGTCTATGGCCTCCTGCCGGAGGGAGGGATTCTCCCAGTTAAGATCGGGCTGCTCAACGCAGAAAAGGTGGAGATAGAACTCGTCGCTCCCGGCTATTCTTTCCCAGGAGCTGCCTGTGAAGGTGGAGTTCCAGTTGGTGGGAGGCAGCAGCTTCTTCCCCTTCCGCCTGCCCTCCCGGATTATGTAGTAATCCCGGTATTTGCTTTCCTTTGAGCTTATGGCCTCTTTAAACCAGGGATGCTCAACGGAGCTGTGATTTATGGCCATGTCCATAATGACTCTGATGCCCCTGCCGTGGCACTCGTTGAGCAAGAGGCGGAAATCCTCAAGGGTTCCGAACTTCGGGTCTATATCCCGGTAGTCGGCAATGTCGTAGCCATAGTCAAAGCAGGGGGACTTGTAGAGAGGGGAAAACCAGATTGCATTGATCCCCAGCTCCTTGAGATAGTCAAGCTTTGAAATTATTCCGGGAATGTCTCCCCAGCCGTCATTATTGGAATCCATGAAGGAGAAGGGATAGATCTGATAGACTATTGCATTTTTGTACCACTGGGTTCTTTCCATTTTTAAATCCTCCGAATTAAAGCTTTTTCAGGGAAAAACCGAAATGCTGATTTTAAGTATAGCACAAAACAAAGAAAAAGAAACGGAATTTATAATTTGCTTGTTTTATTCCCTTTTCAGTGATATATTCATATGGTTGCATAAAATTTGAAAGGAACTTTAACATGAAAAAGATAATTGCAGTTGCCGTTGTTATATGCCTGCTCTTTGCGGGAGTTTTGGCACATCAGAACGGAGGAATTGCCGCCGTTGAAAACAGCAGCGGATATGGAGACATGTATGAGGCAATATATGACCTTCACAGTCCCGATGAAATTGTTATGAGGGTTGACGGGGCCGATGTCAGCTGGGCGGAATATTTTTATTCCTATTATTCCGCAGCAGGGCAGGTTGAGCAGTATATGGCCTATGCCCCCTACATTTACGGAACGGAAATCAACTGGACAGACCCAATTGAAGAGGGCGAAACCATGACCTTTGCAGACTACCCGGCAGAATATGCCCTGGGAAGCTGCGAGCAGATTGCTGGAGTCAACGGCTTTGCAAGAGCCTTGGGGATAGGCCTGAGCGAGGAGAGCCTGCAGACCTATGATGAGACCGTTGAGGCATATGTTCAGAGCGCAGGCGTTTCCACCCCGGAGGAGTTCTTTGCCCTGCTTGAAGAAAATTTTGCCAACGAAAGAGTTTTTGAGAACCAGGTTAAAACAAGCCTTCTCCAGGAACAGTGCTTTGCGGAGCTTTACGGCGCAGAGGGCGAAAAGGTGAGCGATGAAGAGGCTGTTGCCTTCCTTGAAGAGGGCGGATATATGCGGGTTATGCACATACTCGTTATGACCGGAGAAAACAGGGAAGAGGAAGAGGCGCTGGCTCAGGCAGAGGAAATTGCAGCAGAGCTTGCAGAGCTTGAGGGCGAGGAGCTTACGGCAAAATTTGCAGAGCTTGCAGAGCAGTATAATGAAGACTCGAATTCCGAATATACCTTCACAGAGGGCTCAATGGTTGAAGAATTTGAGTCTGCAGCGAAGGCCCTTGGAGAATACGGCGTTTCCGAGCCCGTTAAGTCAAGCTACGGTTACCATGTGATCCTGCGCCTGCCCCTTGACCCGGATGCGCTCACCATTGAGGACGGAGAGTCAGGAAGGCTTATGGCTGCAGAGGCGGATTTCAGCAGCAGGTTCACGGAATATATGCTGGGCGTTGAGTCTGAATTTGTGAACGGCTTTGTGCCCCCGGTGATAACGGATTATCTGAAATATAACGAAGGCAGCGAAGCTGCATATTAAGATGAGCATTGCAAAAGGGGAGCTTTCCCCTGCCTTGCAGCAGGCAAAGGAAATGCTGAGCCGGGAAGGCTATACCTTCTGCGCCCTTAAGGAGGGAGAGCTGCTTTCCAGCAGGGAAAGAGGCGTTAAGCCCCTGCTCTCCCTCCTTGATGAGGGGAAGAGACTTGAGGGCTTTGCGGCGGCAGACAAGGTTGTCGGAAGGGCGGCGGCCTTCCTCTATGCGCTTCTGGGAGCCGACGAGGTTTTTGCGGGAACCGTCAGCACCCCGGCACTTGAGGTTTTCAGAAGCTTTGGCCTGCCGATTTGCTTTGAGCGGGAGGTTGAGTTCATTATGAACAGAACGGAAACCGGGCTTTGCCCCATGGAAAGCTCCGTTCTGGAGATCAGTGAACCGGCTGAGGCCGAAAGAGCAATCAGAGCGAAGCTGAAAATGATGAAGGGAGAATGAGCATGCACTACGAATACAGGCCCAGGGGCGTCTGCTCCCAGAAAATAAGCTTTGACATTGAAGGGGATGTTATCACCAACATAAGCTTTTTGGGAGGCTGCAACGGCAATCTGAAGGCCATTTCAAAGCTGGTTGACGGCTGGACGGTTGAGGAAATTGCCTCGAAGCTTGAAGGGAACACCTGCGGCTTCAAATCAACCTCCTGCGCAGACCAGCTGGCAAAAGCGGTGCGGAGCGCTGCGGAAGCAATGGACAATTGACAATTGACAATGGACAATGGACAATTATGAGGGGCGCGAAGCGCGGCTACGCCGCTGAAGCAATGGACAATTGACAATTGACAATGGACAATTATGAGGGGCGAGCGGCGAGCGGCGAGTCTGTTGACAAAGGCGGGAGAAAAGAAGTATAATTACCCCAATCGCAAAAACGCAAAATGATTAAATTGGAGGAAATATAATGGGCTTTAACATGGATTCCTTCTCTCTCAAGGGGAAGGTTGCTCTTGTAACAGGAGCATCTCACGGCATAGGCATGGCAATTGCAGAGGCATTTTATGCAGCAGGAGCAACAATCTGCTTCAACTGCAGCAACGAGGCCTCAAAGGAAAGAGCAATTGCGAAATATAAGGAAGACGGCTGCGAGGTTCACGGCTATGTCTGCGACGTGTGCGATGAAGAGCAGGTTCAGGCTCTTGTCGGGCAGATCAGGGAAGAGGTTGGCACAATAGATATTCTTGTTAACAACGCAGGAATTATCAAGCGCATCCCCATGACAGAAATGTCTGCAGAGGATTTCCGCAAGGTTATCGATGTTGACCTTAATGCGCCCTTCATTGTTTCAAAGGCTGTTATCCCCGGAATGATTGAAAAGGGCCACGGAAAGATCATTAACATCTGCTCCATGATGAGCGAGCTGGGCAGAGAGACGGTTTCTGCATATGCAGCTGCAAAGGGCGGCCTGAAGATGCTCACCAGAAACATCTGCTCTGAATATGGGCAGTATAACATTCAGTGCAACGGCATAGGCCCCGGCTATATTGCCACCAGCCAGACAGCTCCCCTGAGAGAGCGCCAGGCAGACGGCAGCCGCCATCCCTTCGACCAGTTTATTGTTTCCAAAACTCCTGCAGACCGCTGGGGAGAGGTTGAAGACCTTATGGGCCCGGCAGTGTTCCTTGCCTCAGACGCATCAGACTTTGTTAACGGCCATGTTCTCTATGTTGACGGAGGAATTCTTGCATACATAGGCAAGCAGCCGTAAGCGCGGCGGAGCAAGCTCCGCAGCTGCAAGCTGCAAGGAGAGAACGGGCAAAGCCTCCCCTGTAAGGGGGAGGCTTTTTAAATAGTTTTTGCGCAGCAAAAATTCCTTCACTCGCTGCTAACCCCTCGCCGCTCAAAGCGGAGCTTGCTCCGCCTCCTAATGCACGAATGCTCTAATGCACTAATGCTCTACACTGCGGAGCGAAAACTTTTTGAAAAGCCGTTGACAATAAATATAAAATATATATAATATAATTATGAATGAGCTGCTGTTTGAATGGGACGAAAATAAAAATACTATAAACAGGAAAAACACGGGATATCGTTTGAGGAAGCAAGGTCGGTTTTTTACGACGAAGAAGCACTTGTGAGAGACGATCCCGATCACTCTGCAGATGAAGAGAGGTTCCTTATTTTAGGCTTCAGTGAGCAGGCGAACATGCTGGTTGTCAGTCATTGTTGCAGGCAGGAAGAGGAAATTATAAGAATCATCTCAGCCAGAAAAGCAACAAGGGCAGAGAGCCAGCAATATTACAGGAGGAAATGCACATGAGAGAAGAATACGACTTTGCAGAAGCAGTTAAAAATCCTTATGCAAAAAAACTGAAAAAACAGATTTCAATAAATATTGATGAAGATACCATCAAATATTTTAAGAACGAATCGGAAAATGTTGGAATTCCCTATCAAACCCTGATCAATCTTTATTTGAGGGATTGCGCAAGCTCTGCCAGAAAGCTTCAGTTGGCCTGGCAATGAAGGGAAGAGGTTAAACATAAAACAGGAGCGAAGCGGAGCTTGCTCCGTTTTTTTGCTGTTAAGGTATATATTTTTTTAAAACAATATGATAAAATAAAAGGACTATGTATAAAAGAAGAGAAATTGAAAATTCGGAAATCGAAAGGCAGCTGGAGATCTGCGCAGAGATAAGGCGGGAAAGGGCGGCCGAAGGAGGAGAGCTCCTTGCAATGGTAGACACCTATGGCTGCCAGCAGAACGAGGCAGACAGCGAAAAGCTCAGGGGCTACCTTTCGGAGATGGGCTTCGGCTTCACTCAGAATGAATTCGAGGCAGACATTATTGTTGTTAACACCTGCGCCGTGAGAGAGCATGCGGAAATGAGGGTTTTGGGAAATGTCGGAGCCCTTAACCACACGAAGCAGCAGAAGCCGGGGCAGATTATTGCGGTTTGCGGCTGCATGGTTCAGCAGCCCCACATGGCAGAAAAGCTCAAGAAGAGCTACCCGATAGTAAATCTTGTTTTCGGGCCCCATGAGCTTTGGCGCTTCCCGGAGCTGCTGCAGCAGTATATCCGGAGGAAGAAGAGAGTTTTTGCAACGGAAAGCAGCGAGGGAGCCGTTGCCGAGGGCATCCCCCTTAAAAGAGACGGGAAATGCAAGGCCTGGGTTTCAATCATGTATGGCTGCAACAATTTCTGCACCTACTGCATCGTCCCCTATGTGAGGGGCAGGGAGAGAAGCCGGGAGCCGGAGAAAATTCTTGAAGAAATCAGGGGCCTTGTTGAACAGGGCTATAAAGACATCACCCTTCTGGGCCAGAATGTTAACTCCTATGGGAAGGACCTTGAAAGCGGGACGGATTTTGCAGACCTAATCAGGCTGATTAACGGCATCCCCGGGGACTTTCTCATCCGTTTCATGACCTCTCACCCGAAGGACGCAACGGAAAAGCTGTTTAAGGCCATGGCAGAGTGCGAAAAATGCGCCCACCAGTTCCATCTGCCGGTTCAGAGCGGAAACAACAGAATTCTGCGGGCCATGAACCGCAGCTACACCAGAGAAAAATATCTTGAGCAGGTTAAGCTCCTTCGGAGCTATATGCCTGACATTGTCATCACAACAGACATAATAGTCGGCTTCCCCGGAGAGACCGACGAGGAATTTGCAGACACACTCTCCCTCTGCGAGGAGGTGCGTTTTGACGCAATGTTCACCTTCATATATTCAAAACGGGTGGGAACTCCGGCGGCAAAAATGCCTGACCCCTACACAAGGCAGGAAAAGCAGCTCCATTTTGACGCTCTCACTGAGCTTGCAAACAGAATTTCCGGAGAGAAGCACGCTGAATATATCGGGAAAAGGCTGAGAGTCCTGATTGACGGGGAAACCGGGAAGGACGAATTTAATCTCTCCTCAAGAACCAACGGGGGAAGGCTCGTTCACCTGAAGGGAGACAGGAGCCTCGTGGGGCAGTTTGCCGAGGTTGAAATCACAGAGGGGAACACCTGGGCCCTTTACGGAGAAATTCCGGCAGAGAGCTGAAGGAGCTTTAAAAGGACGGATAATGGCTGAGCTAACACCCATGAAAAGGCAATATATGGAGATTAAGGAGCAGTATAAGGACTGTCTTCTTTTCTTCAGGCTGGGGGATTTCTATGAAATGTTCTTTGAGGACGCAAAAACCGCCTCAAGGGCTCTTGACCTTGCCCTCACCACCAGAGACAGAAACGTGGAGGACCCGGAGGAGCGGACCCCGATGTGCGGCATTCCCTATCACGCCGCCGAAACCTACATTGCAAGGCTCATAGCCCAGGGCTACAAGGTTGCAATCTGCGAGCAGCTTGAGGACCCGGCCCTTGCCAAGGGGATTGTGAAGAGGGACGTTATCAGAATAATAAGCCCGGGAACCGTCACCGAAAGCTCCATGCTGGAGGAGGACAGGAGCAACTACATCTGCTCGGTCTGCCTTGGAGCGGGAGAAGGGGGCGTTGCCTTCTGCGACATTTCCACGGGAGAAATGTGCTGCGCGGCCTTCGAGGAGGACCCTGCCGGCCACATATGCAATGAGCTTGCAAGATTCAGCCCCAGGGAAGCTCTCATAAACGAAAAGGCGGAGAAAAACAGCCTTATTATGGGCTTTCTGCAGGAAAAGCTGGGAGCCGTTATTGAAAGGGGAAGGCCGGGCTTTGAAGCCCGGAGCGCTGAGGAAAGAGTTAATGCCCAGTTTAAAGACCCGGGGACAGACAGCGAAGCGGCAGTTTCCGCAGTGGGCGCCCTGCTGAAATATATTGACGACACTCAGAAATTCAACATATCCCACATTAACACCCTTGATGTGTTTTCCGGCGGGAAATATATGGAGCTGGACTACACCACAAGGAAAAACCTGGAGCTGACGGAGTCTCTCCGGACGGGGGAGAAAAAGGGCTCCCTCCTCCAGGTTCTTGACAAAACCTGCACCCCCATGGGCTCAAGGCTGCTGAGAGCCTGGCTTGAAAGGCCGCTGCTCAGCGTTGTTGCCATAAAGAGAAGGCAGGCGGCCGTTGAGGAGCTGACAAAGGATAATGTTTCAAGAGGAGAGCTTATGCGCTCCTTAAAGGACATTAACGACATACAGCGGCTTGTGGGCCGCTGCGTATACGGCACCGCCGGAGGAAGAGATCTGAGGACCCTTGCCAACTGCGCAGCGGTTCTGCCCCGGATTAAGGAGCAGCTCTCGGGCTTTGAAAGCCAGCTCCTTGCAGAGACCGGAGGGATGGACGCCCTGGAGGACATCAGAGAGCTGATTGACTCCGCCATAGACGATAACCCGCCCTTCTCCGTGAGGGAGGGGGGAATAATACGCCCCGGCTATGACTCCGAGCTTGACAGACTCAGAAACATCAGAGACAACGGCTCCGCAATGCTCAGAGAGCTGGAGGAGCGGGAGAGAGAAAGAACCGGAATTAAAAAGCTGAAGGTGGGCTACAACAGAGTCTTCGGCTACTACATTGATGTTCCCAAATCCGCAGGGGAAACGAACATCCCCGAGGATTACATTCGCAAGCAGACCCTTGTTTCAAACGAGAGATATTTCACAACGGAGCTGAAGGAGCTGGAAAACACTCTCATCAACTCCAGCCAGACAATTAACGAAAGGGAATTCAACTTCTTCTGCGCAATAAGAAACAAGGTGGCGGAGGAGGTTCTGAGAATTCAGGCCAGCGCAGCTGCGGTGGCCCGGCTGGATGCCCTCTGCTCCCTGGCGGAAACGGCCGTCAGGAATTCCTATACCCGCCCGGAGATTGACAGCTCCGGTCAGATTGCCATAAGCGAGGGCAGGCACCCCGTTGTTGAGCAGAGTCTGAAGGAGATTTTCTTCGTCCCTAACGACACTTATCTTGACAGCCGATCAAACCGGGTTGCAATTATAACGGGCCCCAACATGGCAGGAAAGTCAACCTACATGCGCCAGACGGCTCTCATAACCCTCATGGCCCAGATGGGCTCCTTCGTTCCGGCGAGGAGCGCAACAATTGGGGTTGTTGACAGGGTGTTCACGAGAATAGGGGCCTCGGATGACCTGGCCTCCGGCCGCTCCACCTTCATGGTTGAAATGAGCGAAATGGCGGAAATCCTGAAAAATGCCACGGAGCGCTCCCTCCTCATTATAGACGAAATAGGCAGAGGCACCTCCACCTATGACGGAATGGCAATTGCAAGAGCGGTTCTTGAATACTGCGCAGACAAAAAGAAGCTTGGGGCAAAAACCATGTTTGCAACTCACTACAGGGAGCTTTCCGCTCTGGAAATTGAGGGAGTTTCCAACTACAGCATAACCGCCCGGAAGCAGAACGGAACTCTGGTTTTCATGCGCAAGATAATAAGAGGCGCGGCAGACAGCAGCTACGGAGTTGAGGTTGCAAAGCTGGCAGGCCTTCCCAAGGCTGTGACCGACAGGGCCAACGGCTATCTCAAGGAATATGAGGCGGCGGGAAGAGAGCTGCCGGAACACGGAACCGAGCAGGCAGGAGAGCAGCTCAGCTTTGCCGCCCTGGAAACAGACAGCGTGAGGAGAATAATTGAATCGGCAGATTTAAATTCCATGACTCCCATGGAGGCAATGAATCTTCTCTATGAGCTGCAGGGCATGGTGAAGGCATGAGACAGGGGGAAAAGGCGCCTGAATTCACAAGCGCAATGAGCCGGGGAGAGCTTATATTCTCCTTCTTCTGGCTGGTTATGCACACAGTGGGCATGGGCTTTGTTTTGGGCTTCATTCCGGAATTCTGGAAGCTTGACGGGGCAAGCCAGAACTTTGCCGTTTACGCCCTGAGCGCAGGGGTTATGCTCCTTTTCTGCGGAGGCTTTGCCCGCCGTGATTTTGACACTTTGTGTGACAATTTTCCCCGCATAATGCTTGAAATCATGAGGAGCTTCCTTCTGATTTTTGCAATTGACATGATTTTAAGCGCCCTGCTCAGCTTTGCAGCAATTTTCGGCCTGAGCTTTGCTTCGGAAAATCAGAACAACGAATATTTCTATGAGCTGGCGGAGGATTACGAAGGGAAAATCAAGGCCATGTCGGTTTTCCTTGCCCCGATAGCGGAGGAAATGCTCTTCAGGGGCTTTCTCTTCGGGGGGATAAGGAAGCGCAGCAGAATTGCCGCCTATGCAGTGAGCATTCTTCTTTTCAGCGCCTACCATGTTTGGGGCTATGCCCTTGATGACCCTTCCTACTGGCTCTATATGCTGGAATACATCCCGGTGAGCTTTGTTATATGCCGCCTCTATGAGAGGAGCAATTCAATCTGGGGAAGCATATTCTTCCACATGGGCTGGAACGCCCTGATGTTTGAGCTTATGGAGGCTGCGGCGGAGCTTCTGTGAACATTGAACCGATTGCAAAAATATATACGGACTTCCCGACCAAATTCGGAATACCCCGCCAGCCGGGCCTTGTTGAGGAGCTGGAGGGGAAAATCGTTTTTGAGAAGGAATATGCAGACCCTGAGGCAGTCCGGGGGCTTGAGGGCTTTTCCCACATCTGGCTTATCTGGCAGTTTTCAAAAAATCTGAGAGAGGGCAGCGCCTGGTCTCCCACGGTGAGGCCCCCAAGGCTTGGAGGGAACAGGAGAGTGGGAGTTTTTGCAAGCCGCTCCCCCTTCAGGCCCAACAATCTGGGGCTCAGCTGCGTTAAGCTACTCAGAATCTGCGACGAGCCGGGCAGCGGAAGGGTTATTTATGTGAGCGGGGCAGACATGGTGAGCGGAACCCCCATATATGACATTAAGCCATATCTCCCCTATTCGGACTGCGTTGAAGCCGCAGCGGAGGGCTTTGCCCCCTTGCCGGAGGAGAGGCTGCAGGTTGTTTTTGAGAACGGCGGGGGAGACTTCCCTGCAGAAAAGCTTGAGACCCTTGAAAAGGTTCTCAGCCTTGACCCGAGACCCCGCTACCAGAGAGACGGAAGAGAGTATGTTATGCCCTTCGGGGGCTTCGATATATGCTTCAGAGTTGAAAAGGGAATTCTGAAGGTTGAGCAAATCAGAAAAACGGAGAAGGAAACCAATTGCGGAAAAGAAGAGCCGTAATTTTAATATTGCTTGCCAGCCTCATGCTCACAGCCTGCTCAGACTCCGGCGGAGGCGCGGAGCTTGCAGGGAAGAGCTATGAGCTGCCCCAGACCTATTCAGACAGGGCTGAGCTTGCTCTCAGGCCGGAGGCCCCCGGGCTTCTCAGGGAGGAATGGGATGAGGGCTGGCTTGACAGCTCCAACACCGGGGACGGATATATAGTCCTCTGCTGCAGCGAGGGCGAGGAGCGGATGAAGGTTCAGATGGCGGGCCCGGAGGGCAGCTATACCTATGACCTGCCCCGGGGCGAGGAAGCGGTTCTTCCCCTTTCCCAGGGCGAGGGCCATTATCAGGTTTCGGTTTTTGAAAATGCCGGAGGCTCAAAATATGCCCTTGTGCTCTCCTGCGAATTTGAGGCGGAGCTGAAAAGCGAGTTTGAGCCCTTCCTGCGGCCCAATATTTATGTTGATTATGAAAAGGCGCCGGTGAGCGTTGCAATGGCTGAGAAGCTGGCGGAGGGGGCAGAGGGAACCCTTGCTCAGGTGGCGGAGATATATGAGTTCGTCACGAGCTACATTGACTATGACAATGAGCTGGCGGCAAGCGTTCAGTCCGGCTATGTGCCGGTTCTTGACGAAACCATAAGCTCCCGCAAGGGCATCTGCTTTGACTATGCCTCGCTTATGGCGGGGATGCTGCGGAGTCTCGGAATTCCCACGAAGCTGGTTATGGGCTATGCCGGGGATGCATACCATGCCTGGATAAGCGTCTGGTGCGAGGAAGAGGGCTGGATAGACAAGGTGGTTTCCTTCGACGGGAAAACCTGGACCCGCATGGACCCCACCATGGCCTCTGCCGGCAGCTCCAATAACGACTTTATAAGCGACGACAGCAATTATGTTGAGAAATCTTTCTATTAGGGAGGAAGCATGAAAGAATTAAAATTCAGCAATGCCCAGGCGGGGGCTTTCTGCAGAGAGCTCGGCTTTCTTATGCACGCGGGAATAAGCACGGGAGGCGCCCTTGCCACAATAGCTCAGGACGAGACCGACCCTGCGCTCAGGAAAATTTTCAATGAAATGGTGGAAGGCTCAGACGGGGGAAAGGCTCTCTCAATTGTTATGAGGGAGGCGGGCTGCTTTGAGGAAACCATGTGCGCAATGGTGGAGGTTGGAGAAGCAACGGGAAAAACCGAAACGGCTCTCTCCGCCCTGGCAGAAAGCTATGACAACCATGCTTCCATAGACAGGAGCCTGAAATCCGCCCTGCTGTATCCGGCAATACTGTTTCTGATTATGCTTGCTGCGGTGGCCGTGCTGCTGATGTATGTTCTCCCGATTTTCAACGAGGTCTATGCCCAGCTGGGAAGCAGCCTCACAGGGCTTTCAGGGGCGCTGCTTGGGATCGGAAAGGGAATGAAGCTGATCTCTCCCCTGCTGGCTGTCCTTCTGGCAGGAGCGGTTGCCTTTCTCGCCCTTTTCTCCGGAAGCGATGCCTTCAGGCAGAAGGTTCTGAAAAAATATTGGTCTGCAAAGGGAGACAGGGGCGTTGCAGGGAAGCTGGGAGAAGCAGGCTTTGCCCAGGCCCTCTCCCTCTGCCTCAGCAGCGGAATAAAGGATGAAGAGGCGGTTGAAACCGCCGCCGGGCTCATTAAGGCTCTGCCGGGAACAGAGGAAAAGACCTCTGCCTGCATTGAGGCCATGAAAAAGGGGGAGTCTCTCCCCTCAGCTCTGAGAAAAGCCGGGCTGCTGCCTGCCTCCCACTGCAGAATTCTTGAGGCGGGAACGAAGAGCGGCGCGGCAGACACCGCAATGGCCGCCATAGCTGCCGCCATGAGCGAGGAGGCTGACTTTGCCATTGAGGAGAGCGTGAGCAAAATTGAGCCGGCAATGGTTATTGCGGCCTCGATTATGATTGGAATAATTCTCATTTCCGTAATGCTGCCTCTGGTTAACATTATGGCTGCAATCGGATGATGAAAAAAAGAGAAGGACTTAAAATCAAAGGGCTGATTGAGCTTTTTGTTCTGGGGGCGATTGCGCTTGTTCTGGCAATGGCCGTTGTGAACGTTGAAAGGCAGAGCCGCAGCGAGGGCAGAGCAAGGCTTGAAGCCGCAATAAGAAAAGCAGCCGTTGCCTGCTATGCGGCGGAGGGGGTTTATCCCGAAAGCCTTGACAGGCTTGTTGAGGACTACGGCATTCAGCTTGACGAAGGCAGCTACAGCGTCCACTATGTTGCCGTGGCTGAAAACCTCATGCCCGAAATCACGGTTATAGAGAAGAAAAGATGAAAAAAACAAAGCTGAAGCATGACATTGACGTTCCCGCCCTGCTCCTCACGCTGACGGTTTTTGCCCTCTGCATGATACTCTCTCTTCTTGCGTCCATAGGGGCCTACAGAAGGCTGAGCGAAAGAGGGGCGGAGGCATATACCGGCAGAACCTGCATGCAATATGTTGCAACAAGGCTGAGAAGCGCGGAAAAGCCCGGGGCAGTGAGCTGCGGCAGCATTGAGGGGACCTCGGTTCTCAGCATTGCTGAGGGGGATTACATTTCCCGCATATACTGCTATGAGGGCTATCTGAGGGAGCTTTACATGCCCTCCGGCAGCGAGCCGAAGCTTTCGGCCGGGGAGAAGCTCATGGAGCTTGAAGCCCTGGAGTTTGAAAGAGAAGGGGATATCCTGAAGGTTCGGGCAATAACCGAGAAGGGGACGGAGCTCACCCAGCAGCTCTTCCTGAGAGGAGGAACGGCATGAAAAACAAGGTTGTTCTCTCCATGACGGAAATTGTTGTTATGGTGGTTGTGTTCGCTGTGGCAGCGGCGCTGAGTCTGCAGCTGTTTGCGGCGGCAGGGAGCTATTCGGAAAAATGCGCCCTGAGAGACGAAGCCCTGCTCCGGGCCCAGACTGCGGCAGACATTCTCAAGGCCACCGGAGGAGACATTGAAGCCGCCAAAGCCGCATTGAGCGAAGAAGGGCTTGAGGCTGAGATTGAAGAAGAGGCTTCGGGGCTTGAGCATCTGGGCCGGGCGGAGATCAGGCTGTTTGCCGGGGGCGAGGAGCTCTGCAGGCTGAGAGTTTGCTGGCAGGAGGACTGAGGATGGAAAAAAGAAGAAGAACCCCCTCCCTGGGGACTCCGGGAGCGGGCTCACTCATGATTATTTTCTGCGTGCTGTGCCTTGCGGTTTTTGCTGTTCTGGCAGCCTCTGAGGTTACGGCCGACGGAAGACTTTCGGAGGCCTCAATGGAAAGCGTGGAGGAATATTACGAGGCAGACTGCCTCTGCGAGGAAATTCTTGCCCGCCTGAGAGGGGGAGAGCTTCCCGAGGGAGTTGAAAGAGAGGGAAACATATATTCCTGGAGCTGCCCCATGGGAGAAAACAGGGCCCTTGCCGCAAGGGTTGAAATCTCCGGCAGCGAATATGAAATTCTGCAGTGGCAGGCGGTTTACACCGCAGACTGGAGCCCTGAGGAGGGGCTGCAGCTTTTGGGAGGCGCATGATGGAAAAACTGCTTGATTATCTCAGCCTTGCTTCTGCAAAGCAGGCGTCTGACATTTTTGTTGTTCCGGGGGCTCCTGTCTCCATGAAGCTTCACCGAGTCATGACCCCCATGGACGAGAGCAAGGTCCTGCCGGACAGGTCCTTTGAGCTGATTTCCCAGGCATATGAGCTGGCAAACAGACCTATGGACAAATTTCTTGCCAGCGGGGACGATGATTTTTCCTTTTCAATCCCCTCTCTTGCAAGATTCAGAACCAATGCCTATAAGCAGAGGGGCTCCTGCGCAATGGTTATCCGCCTCGTCGCCTTCGACATCCCTGACTGGAGGGAGAGGAACATCCCCGAGAGCATAATGGATCTGGCGGAGCTGCGCCACGGCATGGTTCTGGTCACGGGAACGGCGGGAAGCGGAAAGTCCACCACGGAGGCCTGCATTATAGACAGGATAAACAGAAGCCGGGGCTGCCACATAGTAACCCTGGAGGACCCAATTGAATTTCTCCACAGAGATGTGAAAAGCATTGTGAGCCAGAGGGAAATTGCCATTGACTCCCTCGACTATCTTGCGGCCCTGAGAGCCTGCCTGCGCCAGGCGCCCGATGTTATTCAGGTTGGGGAGATGAGAGACACCGAAACGATTAAAGCCGCAATGACCGCTGCCGAAACAGGGCACCTTCTCATGGCAACCCTTCACACCAAAGGGGCAGTGAACACCATTGACAGAATTGTTGACGTTTTCCCCGGAGACATGCAGACCCAGATCAGGGTGCAGCTGAGCATGGTTCTGGAAACGGTTGTTTCCCAGCAGCTTCTGCCGGGAATTGAGGGAGGGATGGTTCCCGCCTTTGAGATTATGCACTGCACGAGCGCAGTGAGAAGCATGATCAGAGAGGGGAAAACCCCCCAGATTAACAACGCCATCTCAACCGGAGCGGCAGAGGGCATGGTTTCAATGGACCAGGCCATATTTGCCCTTTACCGGGGCCACCGCATAAGCCGGGACACGGCACTGGCCTTCTGCGACGATCCTGACATGATGAAAAGAAAACTCGGAATCTGAGATTCCGAGTTTTTATTTGTCTAACGTGATGACAAGCTGGAGAGTGTTGCCCCGAAGGTCTGAAATGTAGATGTTAAGGTCTTCCGGGGGGAAGGGGAAGCTTATTGTTCCCTCGGCTTCATTGTGGGAGGAGGGATAGAGGGAGGAGCCTCCCGCAAGCTGCCCCCAGGCAGAGGAATAGTCAATCCCTGAGCCCTCGTCTTTTAGATGAAGCACGAGGGCTTCTTCGATTTTTTCATAGTAAATCAGCTCGGGAGGGGAGCCGTCTATGTTTTCAAGGGTGAGGGTTTCGGAGTTGTATTGGCCGTTGATGCATTTGACGCAGATTGTCATCTCGCCGGAGCGGGTGGGATTGACGCTGTAGCGCCCCTGGCCCAGCTCCGTGACAACAAGCTGATGCCCCTCCAGCTCCGCAGTCACCGAAGAGACGGGGAAGGAGCTCTGAAGGGAGATTTCATAAACCGGGGTTTCTGCCTCCGGGGGAGAAACCAGCTCCGTTTCAAAGCGGGGAGCAATGAAGAAAAAGGGAACAAGGCAGAAAAGACCGAGAACGGCAATGAGAACCGTTTTCTGAACGGAATATCTCTCTCTGCGGTATTCACTGTAGCTCTGGAGCTTTGAAAGGGTAACGGTTCTGGGCTCGAGGGAGCATTCCTCAAGCACCTCGTCCAAAATGAGGGCGGCTCTGTCTGCTCTTATCATGGGCTCACCTCAGAAGCTGACGCCCCGGAGGCGGCGCTTTCCGGCGGAAAGATGCCTTCTCACGGAGACGGGAGAAATTTCAAGGATGTTTGCAATTTTGAGAACCGGGAGATTTCTGGCGCAGCGAAGGAAAACCACCTGGGATTCCGAAAAGGGAAGAGCCATGACCTGACCCAGAGGATAGTAGACTCCCCCGATTAACAGGCTGTTGCCCCTGTCTTCAGGGCCGTGGAGCCTGTAGCAAATGCGCATGTTTATCTGCCCCGCCCAGGAGACGAAAAGCCTTGGGTCTCGCAAAGTGTCAAGGCTTTTGAAGGCGGTTATGAAGGTTTGCTTAAGGGCGGATTCCGCCAGGGAGGAGTTGCGCAGATAGGCAAGGGAAAACTGATATTGCCGCTGATAGGTTGCGGCAAAAAGCTCTGAATAGGCAAGGCTTTCCCCGGAGCGGGCCCTGGAGACCAGCTTTGAAACATATTGATAGTCGAGCTCGGCCATTTAATCCACCTTGAAGCTGACTCTTGAGCTGGCAAGGGCAATCAGCTCGTTAACGGAGCTCACCTTGTCTCCCTCGTCGAAGGCGAGGCCGGTTTCAAAGCGGAGCTTCTGGCCTTCGGCGGCCCGGGAGTTATATTTTTCGAAGCCGAGATTGAGCCTTTCTAAAAAAACGTCTATATCTTCCTCCGTGCAGGACTCGAAGAGGCAGAGGAAGTTGTTCCCCCCGTTTCTGCCCACAAAGCAGAGCCCCTTGGAGGCGGCGCTGAGAATTTCGGCAAAGTCCCGGATTTTGGCATTGCCCTCGGAATGGCCCAGGGAGGCATTAATCTCTGCCAAATTTGAAAAGCAGACCATTATGCAGCCCATGTCCTTCGGGAGGGGCTTGCCGGAATATTTTTCAATGAGCATGTCGCAGGAGAGGCGGTTGGCAAGGCCTGAAACAGGGTCTGACGAGAGGGCATATTCCATTTCGCCGTATTCCCTCCTGTAGCCAAAGAAAAAGACATAGTCAAGAAGGATGAAAAGGAAGGAAATTCCCAAAACCGCCCAGAGGCAGAGCCCCAGGACCTTGACGCTCCCGTCGTTAGCCATGCGGTGAAAAAGCTCCGCGTTGGGGAAGATGAAGAGGAGGAGCCCCACCGTTATGAGAAGGAGGAGCAGGAGCTGTATTGTTTTGTAGATCGAATACTTTTTCATATCGGAGGGATTGTATCACAAAACAAAAGAAAATGGAACAGGGAGCGAAAAAATTAACAGAACGTTTATCACTGCAAAAAATGTGGCTCAAGTCGCCTTTTTATGGAATATTAGCGGTGGCGAGAAAGAATATGTCAAGCCAGAGTAAATTGCCAAACAAGAAGCAGGTTGCCATCGTGGACAACCTGCTTTAACTTATAGCCTTGCCATTATATTCTGTACGCTCTGTGAGTCTTCTATCAAAGATATCGCAAAGCACTTCTTGCCGGCGTCCTTTATTGACGCACCAATATGATATCCCGTGGTGTGGTCCAAAATCAGGAACCTATCATGGAAGTTGCTTGTATATTTTACCTGCAGCGAAGGATATTGCTTATTGAAGGTGCCGATATCTGATTTGGTCAATGTGTTTCCGTTTCTGCTGGTATAGATTTCAACGGCAACGTTCGGTTGCTTCTTAGAAAGCAAATCCAGCGTCTTGGTATCCACATATCCGTCAATCAGGATGATATCGGCGGTTGCCTTTTGAATCAATCCGGAAATCAGGCTGAAGGCATCATAAATCTGACCGTCAAAGAAAACTTTCTGTTCGGATTCTGCATGGTCGGAGATATATTCAAAGACTTGGTCAAACTTTTCGTTGGTCTCTTTCTGGAATTCGAGCTGGCGGAGTTCCATAGCGCTGATGCGCTCAAACATAAGGGCGTTGCTTGCAATGAAGTGCCGCATCTCTACGAAAGCAGACATAATCTTGACGCTGACTTGCACAGCAATGTCGCTCTTTAGTATTGCCGACAGCATTGCGATTCCCTGCTCTGTAAAGGCGTAAGGAAGGGTACGACGACCCCCATGACCATTATCAGGGTTCTGACTTGAAATCACAATTTGTGATTTCAAGCTTGCGGCTTCTTCAGCAGTCAATTGGAATCTAAACATTTCAGGGAATCGGTCAATATTACGTTTGACCGCCTGGTTTAAGATTCGAGTTTCAACGTTGTACAGCATTGCAAGATCGGCGTCAATCATTACCTGCTGTCCGCGAATTGGATATATTAAATTTTGAACATTAACGGTATCTGCCGGAACAAGAGCAGTGTTGACGGCGTCAGATGATGTGATATTATTCTTGTTTGCTGCCATTTTCATTCTTCTTTCATAGCAAACTTGAAATCACAGACTATGATTTCGAAACACATTATAGCATGAAACCTATAAAACTCAATAGGAATTCCATCTTGAAATCACAATTTGTGATTTCAAGATTTTCCTCGCAAGACAAAAGCATCGTAGCAATACGGTGCTTTTTTGTTGCCCGGAAGCCGCAGAAAAAATCTTTAAGGCAAGGTAAGGGAATTTATCATCTTACCCTTGAACGGTGTCTTAAAGCAAAGAAAAACGCTCAAAATCGCCCCGAGAAGGTACAGCTTGGGAAGGTTTTGGGCGTTTCTGCGTTTTGGGAGCAGATCGCCGGCCTGTGTGCAGGGCCGAGCAAATTTTACGGAGGTGGTGATGTGCCGCGCATGAGTAAAAAGCACAAGGAGGAATGGGCATTATTCCTTGATGCCAGAGGCCGGAAAGCCTACTGCGATATCTGCCACAAGTGTGAACGGGAGTGCAAGCAGAGCTTTCGGTCCACGGTAGTTCAATGCCCGAAATATTTATCAAAACGGAGGTTGAAAGAAAATGACGCTGAATGAACTTTTTCCCGATGTCCCTCTTGAAATCGTGAGGGCAAGCGAAATTGAGCCGAAGGAGGTGAAATGGCTCTGGTATCCCTATATTCCTTTCGGAAAAGTGACGCTGCTGCAGGGCGATCCCGGCGACGGGAAGAGCAAGCTGATGTTATCTGTTTCAGCCTTGCTCTCCAA